>Ga0082335_1001024_pt1 | contig 64435 bp, 60 predicted proteins | sample Subgrocontami58m_FD_72375 | JGI IMG/M metagenome (GOLD analysis project Ga0082335, IMG submission 72375) | Subsurface groundwater microbial communities from S. Glens Falls, New York, USA - GMW37 contaminated, 5.8 m (SPADES assembly) (version 2) ... | reverse complement strand
ATTTGCCCCGTGAAAAAAGTGGTTTGATACCGACTAAAGAATGGAAGCTGTCCCGGCTTCGCCAACCCTGGCAATTAGGGGAAACGATTTCTATTTCCATCGGCCAGGGGTTCAACCTTGTCACCCCGCTGCAACTGGCCGTTGCCTATGCGGCTTTAGCCAACGGTGGCACTGTCCTGCGCCCCTGGGTATTAAAGAGAATTGAAACAGCGGACGGGAAAGTCGTCCGGGAATTTAAAGCAGAAAAAGGAAATGCCCTGCCCCTGAGTAAGAAGAACATCGAGATATTGAATTATGCTTTGTGGGGGGTGGTAAACGAGAGTGGCGGCACGGGTTCGGTATTGAAGAGAAAAGAAGAGGACGTTTGCGGCAAAACGGGGACGGCGCAGGTTGTCGGCCTGCCGCAGGATGCAAAGGCAAGAAAGGCAAAAAGACTGGCCGACGAGCACCAGGACCATGCCCTTTTCGTCTGTTTTGCACCCTACAAGAACCCCGAGATCGCGGTGGCTGTAATTCTTGACAACGCCGGTCATGGGGGTTCTGCCGCCGCGCCGGTGGCCAGAAAGATCATCGATGCCTACTTTGACGAGAAAAATAAAACGAAGGAGCTCCTGGTCGGGAAAAAATGAAGTTTGACCGTCGCCTGCTGATAAATTTTGACTGGACGCTGCTTTTTTTAGTCTTGGGCATCGCGATAATCGGTGTCCTGAATATTTACAGCGCCGGTTTCAGCCTGGCTGACCTGCGGCTGAAGAACCTGTACCTCAAACAATTGCAGTGGCTGGGGATCGGGTTTTTCTTCATGGCCTTATCTTTCAGCATCGATTATCGCGTCATTGCCCGGCAGGCCTATCTGGCATATTTTGTCACCTTCAGTCTCCTGATCCTGGTGAATGTCATGGGCTACGCTACCCGCGGGTCGCAGCGCTGGATTACCCTGGGGGGGCTTTACCTTCAGCCTTCCGAAGTTATGAAACTTGCCGTGATATTAGCCCTGGCGAAGTATTTTGATAATAATAAGGTCGAAAGTGGTTACCTGTTGAGGGATCTGTGGCAGCCTTTTCTGATTGTCCTATTTCCCTTCCTGCTGGTACTCAAACAGCCCGATCTCGGCACCGGCCTGATTATGATGCTGCTTTTTCTCTTTATTGTTTTCATGGCGGGCCTCCGGTGGAAATCATTAGCTTTGGCCGCTGGCTGTAGTCTGTTTTTGATCCCCCTGGGCTGGCATTTCTTGAAGGATTATCAGAAGGACCGGATCATGACCTTCCTGGACCCCGAAAAGGACCCGCTGGGAACCGGTTACCACATTATTCAATCCATTATTGCTGTTGGTTCAGGAGGCTTCTGGGGCAAGGGCTTTCTGAAAGGGACCCAGACGCAGTTGAAGTTTCTGCCGGAACAACATACGGATTTTGTCTTCTCCGTATTTGCCGAAGAATGGGGCTTTATCGGGTCGATGCTCTTGCTGGCGATATTCTTCACCTTGATTCTGTGGGGATTCAAAATTTCTGTTCAGGCCAAAGATTTAGTGGGCAAGCTGATTTCCGCCGGGGTTACTTTTATGATCTTCTGTCAGGTATTCATCAATATGGGGATGGTGTTGGGCATTTTGCCGGTTGTCGGCATCCCGTTGCCCTTCATGAGCTATGGAGGATCGTCGCTTCTGGTTTTCATGATCAGCGTCGGTCTATTGCTGAATGTCAGGATGAGACGATTTGTACTCCAACCGTAGAAAGATGCTTGACAAGTATGGTCGGGTATGATTAGAAAGCGCCGATTTAGCGACGGCCATTTCGGCAGAAAGAGACTTTAACCGGCGGCTGCGGGAGATAGGGATCAGGAAGCCGCAATTTTTTTATTCTTAGCGAGGGAAGGCTGTGATCCAGGTCGATTTTTCTTTAATTTTACAGATCGTCAATTTTCTATTCTTAATTCTAATCCTTAACTTTCTTCTCTACAAACCCATGCTGGCGATCATCGACAAAAGAAACAGCCGGCTGGCGGAAGGGCGGGCGGAGATAGACCGGCTGGCCGGGGCGGTGGAAGAAAAAATGGCTGCCTATGAGGAAAAGGTCCGGTTGACCAGAGTTGAGGCCCTGGCAAGAAACAAGGAGCTTTTCAGAGAAGGGGCGGAGCAGGCCAAAGCGGCCATTGATGCCGCCGCGCGGGAAATTTCGGCGATGACGGAAGAAACGCAGGCCAGGATGCAGGGGGAAGTCCTGGCGGCCCGGGAAATATTGCAGCAGCAGTCCCAGGCGCTGTCTTTGGCAATAGCCGAAAAGATGCTGGGAAGGAGCCTTCAATGAGAAGCAGGACATTAGTAAGTACGAAATTATTTTCTGCGTTTTTCCGGCAGAAAATAATTTCGTTAACGCACTTATCCCGTTTATCGGGGTCGGGTCAGGCGTGCCGCTGGTCAATAAGCGCGGGTAAAAAACCCCTCGCTTTGCTGATCTTCCTATTGGCGGTGGGATGTACCGCGGGCGTTTCGCTGCTTCAGGCCTCGGCCGGCGGTGGCCATGGGGAAGAGGGACTGAACTGGGCAAACCTTGGTTGGCGCGCCTTTAATTTCGTTGTCCTGGCGGGCTTGCTTTACTGGCTCTTGGCCGATAAGTTCCGGGATTTCTTCACCGCCCGGCAAAAGGACGTCAAAATTGCGCTGGAAGACCTGGACAGGGCCAGGGAAGAGGCGAAGAAAAAGTTTGCCGAGTACAGTGCCAAGCTGGAAAAGGACACAGAAGATATTGAAAACATGGCGGGCCTGATTCGGCGACAGGGTCTGGTGGAGAAGGAAAGGATCATCGCTGCTGCGCAAAGGGCGGCAACGAAAATGAAGGAGGATGCGCGCAAAAGGGTGGACCAGGAATTGCAGCTGGCGCGCCAGGAGCTGCGTGCGGAGACGGTGCGCCTGTCAGTGGAAATGGCCGAGGAGATTTTGAAAAAGAACATTACCGCCACTGACCACGCCGCGATGGTCGGCGAGTATCTTGATAAAGTGGTGAGCAAACACTGAAGGACTTGAATTGTTAGTAAGTTAGAAATTATTTTCCGGGAGAAAATAATTTCGTTAACGCACTTATCCCGTTTATCGGGGTTAGTACCCCGCGGGACTTATTTCGTTGACCGGGGTCAGGGAGGCATCAAGAGTGAAAAGTAGTAACGTTGCCAGTCGCTATGCCAGGGCTTTCTTCAACGTAGCCGGAGAAGAAAAGCGGTACGAAGAATACTACCATGAATTGCATCGCTTCACCGCCCTAATGGCGGAAAACCGGAACCTGAAGGACTTTTTTAACAATCCCATGTTCCCTAAAGCGGATAAAAAAGACGTCCTCAACAAACTTCTCCAGATGCTCGATCTTTCTCGGCCCGCCGCCAATTTCATCAGGCTGTTGATCGAGAAAGGAAGGATTGTCCGAATTGAGGAAATTGAGGAAAGTTATCGGCAGCTCATGGATGAGACCCTGGGGATTGCCAGGGTTCAGGTGAAGACCGCTTTTTCCCTGAAACCGGAAATGGCCGTAAGTTTAAAGCAGGCCCTGGAGTCCCTTACCGGGAAGAAAGTGGAAATGCAGGTGGAGGAAGAGCCGGCATTGCTCGGCGGTATTGTGGTCAGGGTTGGCGACAAGCTTTATGACGGCAGCGTAAGGATTCAGCTGGAAAATATGAGGAAGCTCTTGGTAAGTTAGAAGTTGTTTTCTGCCGGAAAATAGCTTCGTTAACGCACTGATCCCGTTTATCGGGGTTAGAAGAGGAGATGCAGGGCATGGAGATGATAAGGGCAGAGGAAATCAGTCAGATAATTTCTCAGCAGATAAAAGACTACGAGAAAAAGCTGGATGTCAGCGAGACCGGTATCGTGCTTTCCGTAGGCGACGGCATTGCCAGGGTTTACGGTGTAGAGAATGCGATGGCAATGGAGCTGCTGGAATTTCCCGGCGGGATCAAAGGGATGGTGCTGAACCTGGAAACGGATAATGTGGGCGTGGCCGTCCTGGGCGAGGTAACCCACATCAAGGAAGGCGATATCGTTAAGAGGACCGGTAAGATAGCGCAGGTGCCAGTGGGTGAAACACTGCTGGGCCGTGTCATCGACGCTGCCGGTGCTCCGCTGGACGGTAAGGGACCGATTGAAACAAAAGAATTTCGCCGGATCGAGATGATTGCCCCCGGGGTTATCCAGCGCCAGCCGGTTAATGAACCCATGTATACGGGGCTCAAGGCCATTGATGCCATGACGCCCATCGGCCGGGGACAGCGGGAACTGATTATCGGTGACCGCCAGATCGGAAAAACTGCCATCGGCGTTGACGCCATCATCAGGCAGAAGGATACCGGGGTAAAATGCATTTACGTGGCCATCGGGCAAAAAAAATCCACCGTCGCCCAGGTGGTGGAAAATTTAAGGAAACATGACGCCCTCTCCTATACCTGTATCGTTTGCGCCGGAGCCAGTGACCCGGCGACCATGCAATATATTGCCGCCTATGCCGGCTGCAGCATCGGGGAATATTTTCGGGACAAGGGAGAGGATGCCCTGATCATCTATGACGATCTGTCGAAGCAAGCGGTGGCCTACCGCCAGATTTCACTTTTGCTGCGCCGGCCTCCGGGACGTGAAGCCTATCCGGGCGACATCTTCTATAATCATTCCCGGCTGTTGGAACGTGCCGCCCGCGTCAGTAAAGAATTGGGCGGAGGGTCGCTTACGGCCTTGCCGATTATTGAAACACAGGCCGGCGATGTTTCCGCCTACATACCGACGAACGTTATTTCGATTACCGACGGCCAGGTATATCTGGAACCCAACCTGTTCTACTCCGGTATCAGGCCCGCTATCAACGTTGGTTTGTCCGTTTCGCGCGTCGGCGGGGCCGCGCAGGTGAAGGCCATGAAGCAGGTGGCCGGCACCCTGAAGCTGGATCTGGCGCAATACCGCGAGCTGGCCGCTTTTGCCCAGTTCGGCAGCGACCTCGACAAGTCGACGCAGGCGCAGCTGGAACGCGGCGTGCGGCTGGTGGAAATCCTGAAGCAGCCTCAATTCCAGCCCCTGTCATTGTCGCGGCAGGTGATTATCCTTTTCGCCGGTACGAGGGGCTACCTGGATAAGTATCCCGTGGCCGCGTTAAAGAATTACGAGCCCCAACTCCTGAGCTTCGTCGAAAGTAAATATTCCGGAGTGATGCAGGAAATCGATGATAAGAAGATCATCAGTCCGGATCTCGAACAAAAGTTAAAGGATATTCTCAAGGAATTTGAATCGGTATTCGCAACAGAATAGAGGGAGTAGCCTTAATGGCCGCACTAAAGGACATTAAAAGAAAGGTTGTGGCAGTACAGAAAACCAAGCAGATAACCAAAGCTATGAACATGGTTGCCGCTTCCAAATTTAAGGCGTCTCAGGCCAGGATGGAAAACTTTAGGCCCTATGCGCGGAAGTTCATGGAAGTGTTGAACAGTTTGGCCTTGCGGGTAGAAACAGTCGTTCATCCGCTCCTGGCCGTGCGGGAGCCGAAAAAGATTTGGGTCATTTCCATGAGTTCTGATCGCGGCCTTTGTGGAGGATTTAATAACAACCTGATCAAAGCGACGGAACGGTTCGCTCGGGAAAGAAAAGCCGAGGGCAAGGAGGTGTTCCTGATCCCGGTGGGAAAGAAGGCGCGTGATTATTTCCGCAAGCGCGCGGACATCCTGTTTGAACGCGTCGACGTGTTAAGGAAATTAGACATGGCGCTGTCTGCCAGTATTGCGCAAGACCTTATCGAACCCTTCAGCAATGGGGAATACGATGAACTCTATGTTATATATAATGAATTCGTTAGCGTTGCCTCGCAAAAACCGGCCGTGGTAAAGCTTTTTCCCTTGCCCAAGATGGGCAATGAAGAGCTCGAAGATGTCCCCTTCGATAAGCGGATCAATTACATTTATGAGCCATCGGAGCCGGCGTTGCTGCAAAAGCTGCTCCCCATGTACGTTCACGTCCTCATCTTCCGGGCATTGCTGGAAACATCGGCGGGGGAAAACGGGGCCAGAATGGCGGCCATGGATAATGCCACCCGTAACTGCGAGGAATTGATCAACAGTTTGACGCTGAAATACAACAAGGCGAGACAGGCGGCCATTACCGCGGAGTTGATGGATATCGTCGGCGGTACGGAGGCCCTGGCCAAAGGATAGGGCGATTTTTCGCGGAATATGAGTGAATAGTCGTCGGAGTTGGGGAATAGTTACCGCTTGGCCACTGATCATCATCACAAGGAGAGGGGTATGAATGTAGGAAAGATTGTACAGGTAATAGGACCGGTCGTGGATGTGGCCTTCGAGGACGGAAATATCCCCAGTATTTTGAACGCTGTGACCATCACCAACCCCAGCATTGATGAGCGGGAAGACAATCTGGTCGTTGAGGTGGCGCAGCATCTGGGTGACAATGTCGTTCGTTGCGTGGCCATGGATATTACCGACGGCCTGGTCAGAGGCATGGCGGCCAGGGATACGGGCGCGCCGATCAACGTTCCGGCGGGACCGGAATGCCTGGGCCGGATACTCAATGTGGTCGGCCGGCCGGTGGATGGGTTGGGGCCGGTGGTGGCCAAGAATTATTCCAGCATTCACAGGGAGGCCCCTTCCTTTATGGAGCAGGATACGTCCGTTAATGTACTGGAAACGGGCGTCAAGGTCATCGACCTCTTGGTCCCCTTTCCCCGTGGCGGCAAGATGGGGCTTTTCGGGGGGGCCGGGGTCGGCAAAACCGTCGTCATGATGGAAATGATCCATAACATCGCCATGCATCACGGCGGTATTTCCGTTTTTGCCGGCGTGGGTGAGCGGACGAGGGAGGGAAACGACCTCTACCTGGAAATGAAGGAATCCGGTGTTATCAAGCAGGCGGCCCTGATCTACGGCCAGATGACGGAACCGCCGGGTGCCCGGGCCAGAGTAGCTCTCACGGCCCTGGCTGTCGCGGAATATTTTCGCGACACCGAAGGACAGGACGTGCTCCTCTTTATAGATAACATCTTCCGATTTACGCAGGCCGGATCGGAGGTGTCGGCTCTTCTCGGCCGTATGCCCTCGGCGGTGGGTTATCAGCCGACGTTGGCCACGGACCTGGGAGAATTGCAGGAGCGCATCACTTCCACGACGAAGGGCTCCATCACGGCGGTGCAATGCGTCTACGTACCGGCGGATGACCTCACCGATCCGGCGCCGGCCACCACTTTTGCCCACCTTGATGGAACGGTCGTTTTGTCGCGTCCGCTTTCCGAACTGGGCATCTATCCGGCCGTCGATCCGCTCGATTCGACGTCCCGCATCCTCGATCCGAACGTTTTGGGACAGGAACATTACGAAGTGGCCCGGGCGGTCCAGCTGACCTTGCAGAAGTATAAGGACCTGCAGGATATTATCGCCATTCTCGGCATGGATGAGCTTTCCGAGGAGGACAAACTGACGGTGAGCCGGGCGCGAAAAATCCAGAGGTTCCTGTCGCAGCCCTTTTTCGTAGCCGCCCAGTTTACCGGTTCGGAGGGTAAGTTTGTTTCGGTCGCGGACACGGTCAGAGGCTTCAAGGAAATCCTGGAGGGCAAACATGACGAATTGCCGGAGCAGGCATTCTATATGGTGGGCGGTATTGAAGAGGTCGTAGAGAAAGCCAAGCGACTGGCCGAATAGCCGGAGGGATAGAGATGGCCGATGAAATATTGCTGGAAATAGTGACGCCGGAAAAAATGGTCTTCACCGGTATGGTCGAAGAAGTGACTGTACCGGGAAGCGAAGGGCAGTTTGGCGTGCTGAAAGGTCATACACCCCTCCTGAGTTTTGTTGACATCGGTGAACTGCATTTCATCCAGGAAGGCAAGAAGCATTATTTCGCCGTCAATACTGGTTATGCCGAAGTGGCCTCCAACAAGGTGACCTTGCTCGTGGAAACCGCCGAAAAGGCGGACGCCATCGACAAGGAAAGGGCGCTTAAGGCGAGAGAAAGGGCGCAGGCGGAACTCAGCAAATTGCCTCCCGGCGCCGCGGCGGAACAGGAACAGCAGGTGCGGGCGGCCCTGATGAGGGCCATTGCCCGGCTCAATGTGTCCGGGAGGATATAAGACTCCGGTTAGTCCGGGTGAATATCCACTACCTCGAATTTCCTTTGGCCGCCGGGCGTTTTGACGTCGATTAAATCCCCGATTTTTTTCCCGATCAAGGCCCTCCCCAGGGGAGCGGTTACGGATATCTTGTTTTCGTTGATATCAGATTCCAGCGGCCCTACGAGTTGATATTTAGTAGCCACACCGGTGTCGACGTCTTCGATGCAGACGAGGGACCCGAAAACTACTTTGTCAGTACCGGTTGCCGACAGGTCGATCACATCGGAAAGCGCCAGATTGTTTTCTATTTCCTGGATCTTGCCGTGGATGTAGGATTGCCTTTCCTTGGCTGCCGTAAATTCCGCATTCTCAGAAAGATCGCCGTGCGCTCTCGCGACCTCGATATCCCTTATGTTTTCAGGCAGTAACACCGTTTTGAACATTTCCAGGTCTTTTTTCAATTTTTCAAAGCCTGATTTGGTTATTGGAATTCTCCCCATAAATTTCTCCGGATTGTCGCTGAACTACTGAGTAATGATCAGATCCTGAACCCCGGTAAACGGGATAAGTGCGGCAACGAAATTATTCCGTTTCCAGAAAAGCAGGAATAATTTCAACCTTACTAACGGACAGTTTCGCCTACCCTTTAGTCGAGAAACGGTTCCCTGTCAAGGGTGAATTGGAGCGAAAAGCACTTCCCACCTTACGCTTGTGATAGAGCGCTAATTTTGTTAGAGTGCCAACAAGTATTAATGTTTGAGGAAGGAAAAAAAGAAAGTTACGATGATTGACAGTTATGAACGCAATATCAACTATCTCAGAATATCCGTTACGGATAGATGCAATCTGCGTTGCACTTATTGCATGCCGAAGGAAGGTCTTTCGGTACTGGGCCATGATGATATACTGAAGTATGAAGAATTATTGAGAATTGTGAAAGTGGCAGTTGGTTTGGGGATCAGCAAAGTACGTATTACCGGTGGTGAGCCCCTGGTTAGGCGCGGCCTGGTAGATTTCATCGCCCGGTTGTCCGCAATCCCCGGCCTCAAGGACATCAGCCTGACGACCAACGGCGTGCTGCTGGAATCCTTTGCCGCTCCCCTTTATCGAGCGGGAATCAAACGGATCAATATCAGCCTTGACTCCCTGAAGGCGGCAAAATACGCCGATATCACCAGAGGAGGGGACCTGAAAAGGGTACTCGCGGGCATAGAGGCAGTACACCGGGAGGGTTTCAACCCCATCAAAATCAATGCCGTCGTCATTAAAGGAGTCAATGATGAGGAGATACTCGATTTTGCCCTCTTGAGCCTGGATAAACCGTACCAGGTCAGATTCATCGAGCTTATGCCCATGGGCGCCGCCGGTTTAAGCCACGAAGGCAATTATCTTCCCAACACGATCATTTATGAGCGCATCAACAGCGTATACCCCCTGGAGCCCGTACATAAGGATGAGAAAACCATTGAAGGACCGGCCCATATGTACAGGATCAAGGATGCCCGGGGAGAGATAGGTTTCATCAGCCCCATCAGCAACCATTTCTGCGGTACCTGCAACCGCCTGCGCCTTACCGCCAACGGTTATCTGCGGGCCTGTCTGCTTCATGACCAGGAGGTAAGTCTGAAAGAAACATTGCGTAATAAAAGCAGTGACCGGGATCTGCAGGAACTTATGGTCCAAGTCATCTCCGGCAAGCCGATGCAGCATGAAATAGGCCGGGACGAAAGCCATTTGCGCAAGTGCGCCAAAGAAATGTCTTCTCTCGGGGGCTGAGGAGGCAAAAAGGGTATTTTATGGTTTTTGACGAAGAAGCGGCCCGCAGAGAGCAATGGTGGTTCGACAATCCTTACGGTCAATACCTGGGAGAGCGGGAAGGACGTCTGCTTCTCAAACTCATCGAACCGCAGTGGGGAGAAACATTTCTCGAAATCGGATGCAGTGCGGGCCGGCATCTGCTTTTATTTCATCGGCAGGGCTGCCGGGTGACCGGCACTGATCCCTCGCCTTCTTTACTGCAAATAGCGGCTCAAGAGCTGGGCGATAAGGCGGATCTGCGGCTGGGGAGAGCCTCCGATCTACCTTTTTCCGATAATGAATTTGACATCGTATCCCTTATGTTGCCTTTAACATTTGCCGATGATGCGGAAAAAGCCGTGAGCGAGGCCGTTAGGGTTAGCCGGGGGCGTGTTTTTATCGGGCTGATGAACAAGTTTTCTCTGGCAGCTGTGCAACTCAAAGCACAGCAATTTATCGGACCTTCCGGTCCCCAGCCGGGAGCATTTTTCCATATCGGTGAAATGAAGTCAATTGTCCGGCGCTTTTTGCCCGGCGTGCGCATTCATTGGGGCAGCGTAATATTTTTACCTGTCCGGTGGTACGGCTTTGCCGTTCCCTTGGAAGAGTTCCTCCCGGTGATGAAGAATCCTTTCGGCGCTTTTCTCGGCCTATCTTTTCCCATAACCTATAACCTGCGAACCGTTCAGGATATTATCAGCAATTCATTCGAGCTCAAGGCGGAAAGAGGCCAGCCGGCGCGGGGGATCATCAGGGGAAGATGACCCCTGTTCTTCAGTAGCCCTTATCGATATCTATCAAGTTCAAGAGCTCCCGGCCTGCCAGATACCGCCGTAAGTTTTCGCGGAAAAGCCCCATTAAACGGTCGCTGCGCCTTTCCGTCAGTCCCGACATATGGGGGCTCAGGATCACATTGGGTAATTCCCATAGTTCGCTTTCTTGCGGCAACGGTTCGATGGCGAAGGCATCGAGGCCGGCGCCGGCTATCCAACCCTGCGCCAGCGCCTTGATCAAGGCCGGTTGGTTGACTATTTCGCCCCGGGCGACATTGATGAGATAGGCGGTGGTTTTCATGGACTTGAGTTCAGGTTCGCTCACCATGTCTTTTGTTTCGGCGGTCAGCGGGGCGGCGATAACCACAAAATCGCTTTGGGCAAGCATGGTCCGGAGGTCCGCCGGTGGGAAGAGCTCGTTTATGCCGGAAGCATCGGACTCCCGGATTACCGCCGATCTTTTCGTGGCGATCACTCTCATGCCCAGGCCCCGGGCCAGCCCGGCGATTTCCGAACCAATGGCCCCCAGTCCGACAATGCCTAACACTTTGTGGCGCAGCTCCGGGGTGACAAACCTTTCCCAGCGCCTGCTTCGCTGATTGGCGAGCAGGCGCGGGATTCCTTTGGCGAGGGCGAAGATTAAAGCCATCGTATGTTCGGCAATGCCGATGGCGTGCACACCCCGGCTGTTGGTCAGCATAATGTCCGCCTTGGGCGTCATGTCCGCACGGGCAGTGCTGGCACCGCTGCCGATGGGCGATACCAGACCTACCGAAAGGAAGGCCTCGATGCCGGCATTCCCGATATGGATCCAGCGGAGTTTCGGCGCCCGCTCCCTGATATGGTCCGGGATAAGAACCATAGCATAGACTATCTCCGCTTCAGCGAGCAGGCTGTCGAGGGTTTTCGGCGGCGATCCCACTGGCCGACCTTGCGCCACCACGGCCGCCAAGCGTTCTACCCAGGGACCGGTCCGGCCCTGGCTCCTGAGCTCGGCGAGGAAACCGGCTGTCCCGTCCTGAACTGACAAGCGCGGGTCCAGGCCGGTGATTTCCTCGGCCAGAGCGGAGAGAGGGTCGATACTCGACACGATAAGAACATTGATCTGGTCAGCCAACTGGTCCTCCCGCCTTCAGGACGCCTATAGTCGTTGAGGTTTTCTATCCACTAGCGTGATTTTTAACCAGTTTTAACAAAACCCCCGTTAGTGTGTCAAGATAATTATGAAGCCCGGACGCCTATTGCCCGACTTCCATCTACATCTTGTTGATTATTATTAATTCCTCAGGTAAGAGATCAGCAGTCATGAAGGCAATGGTTTTACCAGAAGGAAAGTGCAAGTTGATTGAATACGAAAAATATCTGAATAATGAGCAACTGGAAGTGGTTATGGAGGAGAGGGGACCGCTTTTGGTCATTGCCGGGGCTGGCAGCGGTAAGACCCGCACCCTGACCTACCGCGTGGCCCGCCTCATCGAGTCCGGGGTGCAACCGGAGCGGATCATGCTGGCCACTTTCACCAACAAGGCTGCCCGTGCCATGCTGGCCAGGGTCAAAACACTGGTGGACGCGGATCTGGGCCGCCTCTGCGGCGGCACCTTCCACCACAACGCCCATTTTATCCTGCGGCACAATGCCCATCGGCTGGGCTATGGGAATAACTTCACCATTATGGACAGCGAAGATGCGAAGCAGCTTTTGGCCGACTGCCTGACGGAGGTGCGTCCCAAGACCGAGGGCGACAAGTTCCCCAGGGGGAACGTCCTGGGCGACATTATCAGCCTGGCCAACAACCGGACGGCGGACATCACCGAAGTCCTGGATGATCGCTATCCCTACTTCTATCCTTACTTGGAAGACATCGCCGCGATAGCCGCCCGCTATGAACAGCGCAAAAAAGAGCTCAATTTTATGGACTTTGATGACCTGCTCTTGAACTTGAAGAAGTTGCTGGCAGAGTTTCCGGAAGTATGCCGCCATTATGCGGAGCGTTTTACCCACCTGCTGGTTGATGAATACCAGGATACGAACCTGTTGCAGGCGCAGATTATCGACCTCCTGGCTTCCCATCACCGCAACCTGATGGTGGTGGGCGACGACTCCCAGAGCATCTATTCCTTCCGGGGAGCTAATTTCGCCAATATCATGCAGTTTCCCGTTCGGTACCCTGATTGCCGGGTTTTCAAACTGGAGACGAATTACCGCAGCACCCCGGAGATAATTCATTTTGCGAACTTGAGCATCACCAACAACGAGCGGCAATTTCAAAAAACACTGGTTGCGGTGCGGGCCGGGGGAATCAAGCCCGTTCTGATCCCGGCCCGCAACGTCTTTCAACAGTCGAGTTTTGTAGCCCAGCGGGTCCGCGAATTGCGCGCCAGCGGCGTTCGGCTCAATGAAATAGCCGTGTTGTACCGGGCCCATTATCATTCCATGGAAATGCAAATGGAATTGACCCGCTGGGGCCTTCCTTTTGAAATCCGTTCCGGTATCCGTTTTTTTGAGCAGGCCCATATCAAGGATGTCATCAGCTACCTGCGTATCATTGCGAATCCGGGCGATGAGCTGGCCTGGAAAAGGGTGCTTGGTCTGTATAGCCGGATCGGCAAGGCGACGGCGGATAAAATCTGGCGGTTCATTGCCGGGCAGGCCGACGCCCTGGCAGCCGCCACTGGTGAGGAATTCAGCAAGTGTGCCGGTAAAACGGCGTCAGCGGGGCTCCAAAGCTGTCAAGAGACGCTTGGAAGCCTCTTGGCCGCTGGCGGCCATAAAGGGCACATCCCCGAACTAATCCAAGCGGTTCTGGATTCCGGCTACCGGGAATTGCTCCGGGGAAAATACACCGATGCGGCAGGGCGAGAAGACGACCTGGCCCAGTTGGCCGCCTACGCGGCGAAGTTTTATTCGCTGGACAATTTCTTGAGCGAGCTGGCCTTGATGACCAACATGGGCGAAGGGGAAGAACAGGAAAAGGGGGCGGAGGAAGAGGAGAAGATAGTCCTCACTTCCATCCATCAGGCGAAAGGACTGGAATGGACGGCGGTCTTTCTGCTCTGGTGCGCCGAAGGGATGCTGCCCCTGGCCCGGGCCCTTTCCGAGCCCGAAGGTGAAGAGGAAGAGCGGCGTCTGTTTTACGTGGCCGTGACGAGGGCCAAAGATCAGTTGTACCTCTGCTATCCGCTGACGGATTATAGCCGGGGGATGGGCAACATGACCGTAAGCCCCTCGCGTTTTATCAGGGAATTGTCGCCGGCCGCCGGCCGGCACGGGGACCGGCCGTACGAGCAGTGGGTGGTGGACGAGGAATAAGGGACTTACAACCGCCAGTCCGACTTGCTCTTGGCTTCATACTCCGATTTCAGCGCGATTTGCGTTGCCTCGGCCATATCTTCCGCCCGTTTGACCCAGTCTTCGAACTTAATGTCCACTCCGAAGATACCGACCATGTCATCACTTTCGTTGACGATGGGGGCCGAAACGGTAATGCACAAGGCCCCCGTCATTTTGGAGATGTAGAAATCGGTGACGTGGATCTTGCCGCTTTGCAGCGGCTTTATGAACCATTCACGATCTGATTGATCCGTGCCTACGCCGTAATTCTCATACTTGGGCCGGTCGGCGATGTTCGTGATATTCTTTGTAATCTTTTTCCCGTTCAAATCCACCACATAGGCGAACTGAATGGAGGGATTTTCTTCGATGAACGTCTGCATGACCGGTTCCTGAAGCTCCGGCTGCATGGTCTTCATCACTGAGTGGTCGATGACCTGTTTTACCACTGCCACCGCTGCTTCCGAGGCCGTGAGTTTTATTCGGTCCAGTTCGGACAGGAAGAGTTCGGGAATGTACTTGCGTACCAGCTTGTCCATTTCATCATGGGACATGGCCGTCACGCGGCCCGTCTCATACTGTTCCATGACCTTCTTGTGGATTCGGGAAACGCCGGGATGTCTTTTATCCAGGGCGTCCTCACCGGTCAGATTCAGGTGCTGATTGATCCAGAAGGCGATGCCGGCATTGCCGGATTTGTCGCTGACCGAGGCGGTCATGGGCCGCTTCAGGATCTTCTTGGTATCGAAGATGTTGTAGATCTCCTCGCTCTTGATCAGCCCGTCAGCATGGATACCCGCCATGGTGACGTTGAATTCGGAACCGATAAAGGGATAATTGGACGGTATCCGGACGCCGATCTCTTTTTCAAAATATTCGGCAATATCGGTGATGACCGTCGTGTCGATGCCGTTGGTCTCGCCTTTCAAGGAGATGTATTCGATGATCAGCCCTTCGATGGGCGGATTGCCCGTTCTTTCGCCCATCCCCAGTAGCGTAGAGTTGGCGGCCGCACAACCATAGAGCCAGGCGGTGGTGGCGTTGATCATGGCTTTATGAAAGTCATTGTGGCCGTGCCATTCCAGAAGATGGCCGGGAACTCCAGCATCGTCGATGAAGGCGCGCACCAGTTTTTCCACACTGCGGGGTAGCGAGGCGCCCGGATAGGTGACCCCGTATCCCAAGGTGTCGCAGAGCCGGACCTTGATATCGATGCCGCTTTCCTGGCGCAGTTTCATGAGTTCGATGGCGAAGGGGATGCAAAAGCCGTAAATGTCGGCCCGCGTTACGTCTTCAAAATGGCAGCGGGGCTTGATGCCCGCATCCAGTATGGATTTGACGATGCCGAGATAATCGTCCAGCGCCTGCTTACGGGTTTTGTTCAGTTTGATAAAAATATGGTAATCGGAAGCGGAAGTCAGGATGCCCGTTTCTTTCAGCCCAACTTCTTTAACCAGTTTCACATCGTCTTTGTTGGCCCTGATCCAGCCGGTAATTTCCGGATAGCGCAAACCTAATTCGAGGCATTTGTCCACCGCCTCCCGGTCTTTCCTGCTGTAGAGAAAGAATTCCGACTGCCTGATAACGCCGTTTTCACCGCCCAACTTGGCGAGCAGCACGAAGAGATCGACGATCTGCTGGACCGTATAGGGGGGTCTGGCCTGCTGGCCGTCCCGGAAGGTTGTATCGGTGATGAAAATCTCTTTAGCCGGATTGATCGGATAAATCTTGTGGTCGAAGTCGATCCGGGATATCTCCGCGTAGGGGAAGATTTCTTTTTGCAGGTTCGGTTCGGAGATATCTTTCAGTTCGTATTTCCAGAACTTGGAATGTTCATGTTCGAGGACTTTTTTTTCTGGGTTCCATCTTGCCATAATCATCTACTCCATATTATTGAACAATTTTCAGGGAAAGCTCCATTAATTGTTCCATGCTGACCTCCGACGGGGCGTCGGTGAGGGGACAGGTGGCCTTTTGCGTCTTGGGAAAAGCGATCACATCGCGAATGGATTCGGCGCCGGTCATCATCATGACCAGACGGTCCAGGCCGAAGGCAATCCCGCCATGGGGTGGGGTGCCGTATTCCAGGGCATCGAGCAGAAAACCGAACTTGAGGCGGGCGTCGTCTTCATTGATGCCCAGTGTCTGAAAGATTAGAGATTGAACGTGCTGCTGATGAATGCGGATGCTGCCCCCGCCGATTTCGGTTCCGTTCAGTACCATGTCGTAAGCCCTGGCCCGGACCCGTCCGGGTTCCATGTTAAGCAGGTCGATGTCTCCAGCGGCCGGCGAGGTGAAGGGGTGATGGGTCGAGACGAAGCGTTTTTCCGTATCGCTGAATTCAAAAAGAGGAAATTCAGTAACCCAGGTAAAGGCGAATGACTCGGCATCGATCAGGTTCAGTCGTTTGGCCAGATGGATGCGCAAATTCCCCAGGGAAGCGTTAACGATGGCCGGCGTGTCTGCTACAAAGAAGATTACGTCGCCTTCCCGGGCCGCCATCTTTTCATTGATCTGACCTACCTCTTGCGATGTCAGGAATTTGAAGATGGGGGAAGTCCATCCCTCGGCGGTAATTCTGGCCCAGGCCAGTCCCTTGGCGCCGTAAGCGGCCACATAATCTTTCAGCTCATCCATGTCCTTGCGGGAAAGGGCCTTGGCATCTTCGACCTTAATCGCCTTTACAATGCCGCCGCCGGCAATAACTTCGCGAAAGAGTTTAAAGTCAGAGTTGCTGACAATGTCGGTCAGCTCGCGCAATTCCAGTCCGAAGCGGATATCGGGATTGTCCTTGCCGAAGCGCGCCATAGCCTCGGCATAGGATAACCGGGGAAAGGGGAGAGAGAGCCGGCGTTCCAGGCAAGTCTGGAACAGGTGGGCCATCAGTTCTTCCATGATGCCTATAATATCCTCTTCATCGATGAAAGACATTTCCGCGTCGATCTGGGTAAATTCCGGCTGCCGGTCGGCCCGCAGGTCTTCATCGCGGAAGCATTTGACAATCTGGTAGTAGCGGTCGAAACCGGAGATCATGAGCAGCTGTTTGAAGAGCTGCGGCGATTGCGGAAGGGCGTAAAACATCCCCTTGTTGACCCGGCTCGGTACGAGGTAATCGCGGGCGCCTTCCGGCGTGCTCTTCGTCAAAAAGGGTGTTTCTACCTCGATAAAACCGAGCCGCTGAAAATATTCTCTCGTTGCCGCCGCCACCTTGCTCCGCAGAAGCAGATTTTTCTGCATCTCCGGCCGGCGGAGATCGAGGTAGCGATATTTGAGCCGCACCGTCTCGGAGATGTCGCTCCAATCATCGAGGGCGAAAGGCGGTGTCTTGGCCTCGTTCAAGATTTCCAGCTCCTCGACCATGACCTCGATGGTGCCGGATTTCATCTCCGGATTTGCCATTCCTTCCGGTCGCCTACGCACCTTGCCCCGGATGGCCAGGACGAATTCGCTTCTGATCCGGTGGGCCTCCCGGTGCGCTGCCGCGCTCACGTCGGGATTGAAAACGACTTGGGCAAGGCCTTCCCGGTCCCTCAGATCGACAAAGATGACCCCGCCATGATCCCGGCGGCGATGCACCCAGCCCATGAGAATTACTTCCCTCCCTGCATGGTCCGCCATCAAGGCGCCGGCATAATGGGTTCTTTTCTTGATGGTTATGAAGTCCGACAAATCATTCACCTCGACTTAGCGTATTGAACAGTGTTTCTTCCGCCGCCGCCAGGAGTACGGTTTCCTGGCGGCCCTGCTGCATGTCGCGGAGTTCCGCCCGGCCCTCGGCAATTTCCCTTTCTCCCAGGATCAGGACATGGCGGCTGCCCATCTTATCGGCCCTTTTCATTTGGCTTTTCAGGCTCTTACCGGCGAAATCCATTTCCACCGTAAGGCCTCGTATTCGCAAACGGTTGCAGAGAATGAAGGCCGCTTCCCTGGCCTCGGCGCCCAGGGCGGCCAGATAGAGGCGGGGTAGGGGGCGGAAACTTGCCTCATCCTGCGGGAGCAGGGCGATGAGTCTTTCCATGCCGATCGCAAACCCGATGCCGGTAATATTCGGTCCGCCCAGTTCCGCCACCAGGCCGTCATACCTGCCCCCTCCGGCCACAGCGTTTTGCGCGCCCAGGAATTGCGTAGTCACTTCGAAGGCTGTACGGGTATAATAATCCAGGCCGCGTACCATCCGCGGGTTGAGCCGATACTCCAGACCGAAGTCGTCCAGCACGTCTTTCACCTTGTCCATATGGGCCCGGCAGGCGGAACAGACAAAATCCTCCAGTCGCGGGGCGTCGGCGAGTAATTCCCGGCAGCCTTCCACCTTGCAGTCCAGGACCCTGAGCGGGTTGGCCTGCACACGCCGTGTACAGTCTTCGCAGAGGCCTCCTTTGCCGCCCAGAAACTTGAGGATGGCTTCCCGATAGGCCGGACGGCAAAGCGGGCACCCGAGTGAGTTTATCTCCAGACTTAGTTCGGCCAGGCCCACATTTCTCAGGAAATGGGTGAGCAGGAGGATAATCTCGCCATCGGCGTGCGGATCGTCCTGGCCGAGGAACTCCACGTTAATCTGGTGAAATTGCCGGAATCGACCTTTCTGCGGTCTTTCGCGGCGGAACATGGGCCCGATGGTGTATAGCTTGGCCACGGGATCGGCGGCAAAGAGGCTGTGTTCCACGTAAGCCCGGATGACCGAGGCGGTAGCCTCGGGCCGCAGCGTCAGGGATTCCTCTCCCCGGTCGAGGAAGGTGTACATCTCCTTCTCCACGATGTCCGTGGCGGCGCCGATTCCCCGCCGAAAAAGCTCTGTTCTTTCCACGAGCGGGGTCCTGATCTCCTGGACTCCGAAACGAGCGAATATTTCACGGGCCTGCTCTTCGACATATCGCCACTTGCCGGTTTCGCCGGGCAGGATGTCTTTAAAACCCCTTACCACTTTTACTATGGCCATAAATACACGCCATCCTAAGTTTCTTTTGAAAAGTGTTTGACTACCATACGGCGGAAGATAAGACAATGAAAAATGATAGCCTCAGGTTTCGGGTTGGCGCACAATACCAATTTATTGCCAGGTGAAAGCGGGTATTAAAGCGGATATTGCTGGAAGGTTAATAAGGGCGAGGCAGATTGGCTTTTTTATTTGTTAGGCCGAGTTTTTTTCGGAGACTGTTTCTGTGGAAATCAACCGTTTTTATGCTAACATTAAGCAAATTGGCGATATCTTTGACTGATTTGCCATCCTTCACCAGCGATGCAATCTGTGCCTCCCGGTGGGTGAGGTTTAGGTATTAAGGACTCTTCGGCCTTGATGCGCTCGCTGATGTCGGTTGCCACCAGGCAGAGCGCGCCGCCGCCGTTGATACCCTCCAGACTGCTCAAGGAAAGCAATACGGGGACGGAGGTCCCGTCGCCGGCCAAAAGGACGGCCTCATTCGTTACGCCGTTGCAACCTTTTTTAATCAGCTTCGCCAGTGACTCTTTGCTCTTAACGGGGAAGAACTCGTCGGCCGTCCTGCCGATCACTTTTTCGTGCGGTCTTTTGACCATATCGGCAAAACAGCAGTTGCAATAGAGGATTGTGCCGTTGGCGGCCAGGATGGCGGCGCCTTCCTGCATCATCTCAATCACGAGGCGGTAGGGACGCTCGGCGCCGGAAAGGGTAAAAATCTGATCGCCTTCCGGCGTACTCACCACCAAGGCCTCTACTTCACCGTTGCGGATGGCGTGCAGGGTGGCTTCGCTGTCCTCCAGGCGCAGTTTCAGGCGCTCCATCTCGGCCAGTAGTCCCTGTTTTGTCATGGGCGATTCCTGAGTAAGTATGAAATTGCTTTCCGGTGGAAGGCAATTTTGTTAACGCCCTTATCCCCTTAACCGTGGCTGGGGAGTTCTTTTTTCCAGAGTGGGAAGCGTGAAATAGAAGCAAGCGCCCTGGTCCGGCTGGCCTTCCCCCCAAACCCGGCCGCCATGTTTGCCGATGATGCGCTGGACGATGGCCAGGCCGATCCCCGTGCCCTCGAAATCCTCGGCACTGTGCAGACGCTGGAAGACAGCGAATAACTTATCCCGGTAGGCCATGTCAAAGCCCACGCCGTTGTCCCTGATATGAAAGAAGACCTCGTTACCCCTGGTTTCCCCACCTACTTCGATGAGGGCGGCAGCGCGGGGCTTCGTGTATTTGACGGCATTTTGCAAAAGGTTGGAACAGGCCTGTTTGAGGAGTGGCCTATCTCCCATGACAGAGGGCAGATCATTAACAGTGAGGGTCATGTTCCTCTCCGGGTAAACAACCTGCAGTTCTTGCCAAACATCTTGGATCAGGGTATTCATGTCCAGTTTTGCCAGCGACACCTCCTTCCTGCCGATCCTTGAGAAAGCGAGGAGGTCTTCGATGAGCTGGCCCATCCGCTGCGCATTGTTTCTGATTTCCTGGAACTTGCGCGTCGCGTCTTCCGGAAATGAAGCTCCATATTGTTTGAGCAGCATGCGCGTATAACCGTCGATGGCGCGCAGGGGGGAGCGCAAGTCATGGGAAACGGAATAGCTGAAGCTTTCCAGTTCCTTGTTGGCACTCTCCAGTTGCCTCGTTCTTTCCTGCAGTGCTAGGTCGCTCAGTTTGTGCTGGGTGATATCCACCATGCTGATGATCGAACCGATGATGCCCTGCTGGTCCAGCAAGGGGTTCCCGCTTAAAAGGAAGTAAGACTCGCTGCCATCCTCGTGCTTCCAGGCGACATTGACGGCCTGGGGAAAGCTGTCGGCCAGCGAGTGGGGAAGGGAAAAAGTGGTCCCGTCGTCGCAGCAGAGGGTAAACGCCTCGTCAAAATGGCGGAAGAGGGGGCTTACCCCCAGCAGGCCATGGGTTGCGCGGCTGGCGCGGATGATGGTGCCTTCAGCATCGCAGACGATGAAAACTTCCGCCGCCTGTTCGAGGATATGGCGCGTCAAACGCTCGTTGGCTATAAGCTCTTCGTTCCGCTTTTGTTCGGAGAGATCGGTCACGACGAGGCAAATTACCACCGGTACCGTGAGGTCATGGGTGGCGCGGGTGGAAACCAGGACCGGCACGGAAACTCCCGCTGCCGTGCGGAGGGCAAGCTCCATCCGGCCGCCTTTTTCCCAGCCCGCCCGGAGCAGGGCCTCGAAGGATGGCCTATCTTGGGGTGCAAGGAATTGGTAGATTGACGAGCCGATAATTGCCTCCAGCGGGACACCGGCAATTTCGGCAAACCGCTGATTGCAGTAAAGGACCGTGCCGGCGGCATCCAGGGTTACGGCCCCTTCGTTCATTGTTTCCACCAGGATGCGGTAGGGCCGGTCGGCACTCTCGAGGGTATAAATGGCTTCCTCGCCATCCCGCGAAATGACCAGGGCATCCACTTCGCCATTTTGGATGGCCCGGAGCGTATCCTCGGCTTCCTTCAGCCGGTTCTGCAATACCAGGGAATCTTCCTCGGCTGCCGTTAGCTGTAACCGGAGCTTTTCCAAATCAACCAAAGGTTCCCCGCCTGTTTTCGTGCCTCTTTCCATAAATCAAATCATTCCTTCTCCTTCGGGTGCAGATCCAGGCCGACCAGGAATTTCTCCTGGTCTGACATGTCGCCGATCAGTTTTCTCAGTGGGAGTGGCAGCTTCTTGATGAGCGTGGGGGCGGCGATGATCTGTTCTCCCTTGGCCAGTTTGGGCTGCTGATAGATGTCGATGACTTCCAGTTCGTAGCGCCCGGCCAGGTGTTCCTCGCAGATCTTTTTGACATCGGCGATCGTCCTGGTTGATTTCGGGGTCAGCCCCGCTACATAGAGGCGCAGAACATACATCGGTTCCGCCGTCTCCGCTGCCCTCAGGACCTGGTCGAATTCTTCCGTACTTAATATTTCCTTCTGCGGGGCCGTAGGCCTTAACTCCCTGGATGGATTTTTCGTCATGAAGAGGGGCGGAGATCGAGTCCCACCAGGACTCGCTCCGTATTTGCCAGATCGCCGATAATCTTCTTGACCGGTTCCGGAAGCCTCCGGACCAGGGTCGGCAGCGCAACTATCTGATCCCCCTTGGCCAACTGGGGATTTTTTACCAGGTCGATCACTTCAATGACATATTTGCCCCTGAGGTGTTCTTCGCCGATCTTCTTTAAATTATCAAAAGCGGTCAAAGACTTCGGGGTTTGACCGGCCACGTAAAGCCTGAGGATCCATTTTTCGCCGTTCTCGTCGGGTACCTCTTCCGGAGCGGCCTTCTTCTTTCTCCTGGGATTCGCGTCTTTCACCTTCGATCTCCTGGTTGTTCTCGCTTCCGCTGGGGCTGCCTTCCGGCAGCGTCGGCCTTGCGCAAATGGGCCATGGCCAAGCGGTCGGCCAGTGAACCGGCCTGTCTCTTCTTTTCCTCGATGCCGAGCATTGCCAGCTCCGCGGCTTCTGCTGCGATTTCGGCCCGGAGGGCTTCGATCTGCGCTTCCAGGACTTTTTTCCGACGCTCCTTCTCCAGGCGCCGGCGTTCCATTTCACTCACCCGGGTATTCTCGGCGGCTTTTTCCCAGGCCTCCTGGGCCGCCCGGGCGCTGCCCGTCAATATCCCCCCGCCGGCGCCGGTATAGACATCGATGAGATCGACACCCCGGTCGGAGATCAGGAACTCGCGGATCTGGTTGCAGTGAGCCATGCCCCGGGACTTAAGGATATAGAGGCCGCGGTTGCGCTCGCCGTTGAGCTCGATGTCCCGCAGCAGCAGCCAGGTGTCGATGAGCGAGGAAATCTCCTCGTTCGTGCGCTCCAGGCTGCCGCCGGAATGGGTGAGGTCCGTGAGGAGCGCCGTTGTGCTATTCATCTTCAAGTAGTCGGTCAGGCGCGTCAGGATGGATTTGACCTCGGCCGGCGTCCCCACAGCCGTCAGGTTGCTGATCGGGTCCATGATGACCACACGGGGCCGATAGTCGGTAATGGCCTTATGAATGGCCAACAGGTGCATCTCCAGGCCGTAGAGCGTGGGGCGGGCGGCATGAAACTTGAGAAGCCCCTTTTTTTCCCAGCGGGCCAGGTCGAGGCCGATGGAAGAGGCATTACGGGTGATCTGCTGGGGTGGTTCTTCAAAGGCAAAATAAAGGCAGCGTTCGCCCCGCCTGCAGGCGGCATCGGTAAAGGTAGTTGCAATGCTTGTTTTACCCATGCCGGCCGTACCGGAGACGAGGATGGTGCTGCCCCGGTAGAATCCCTGGCCGCCCAGCATGGCGTCCAATTTGGGGATGCCCGTGGCGATGCGTTCCCTGGCAACAGGATAGTCGAGCATGAGGGAGGTGACCGGCAGGACGGACAGGCCCTGCTCGCCGATCAGGAAGGGATATTCGTCGGCGCCGTGGGCGGAGCCCCGGTACTTGACGATGCGCAGGCGGCGGGTGGATATCTGTTCCCGGACCCGGAAGTCGAGAAGGATCACACAGTCGGCCACGTATTCCTCGAGACCGTAGCGGGTCAGGGTCCTGTCACCGGATTCGCCGGTAATGATGGCGGTCACGCCGCGGTCCTTCAGCCATTGGAAAAGCCGCCGCAGCTCCGCCCGGAGGATCATCTCATTGGGCAGGGCTGAGAACAGCGCCTCCACGGTATCCAGGACCACCCGTTTCGCCCCGACGGAGTCGATCGCGCACCCCAGGCGGATGAAGAGGCCCTCCAGGTCGTATTCTCCAGTCTCCTCGATCTCGCTGCGTTCGACCCGGACATTGTCAATGGCCAGCAGGCGGCGCGCGACGAGGTCGTTAACATCGAAGCCCAGGGAGATGAAATTCTTGGCCAGGTCTTCCGGCGTCTCCTCGAAGGTCATGAGGACCCCCGGTTCGCCATACTCAAGAGCGCCCCGCACCAGGAACTCGACGGCGGCCAGCGTCTTGCCGCACCCGGCGCTCCCGCAGATAAGGGTCGGCCGGCCGCGCGGCAGTCCGCCCTGGGTGATCTCATCCAACCCTTTGATACCCGTCGGGCATTTTTCGAGGATAACTTTGCCTGTTTTCTTCAGCGTCATCTTTTCCTCCCTGACGTTCAGAGGTTATGAGAAATGAGCGCCCCAATGGGAATTGGGTCACTGAGGAGTTTAACTGACAGGGTTGCCTGACAGGGTTACTTACACGAAATTATCAGCAAGAAATTGAAATTGCAAGTAGTTTATACACGGAATCATTGACTTGCCCGCAATTATTTATTAAAAAGAGTTGCCGGTTCTTTTGCGAGAGAAGCCGTCTTATTCGCCGACGGCCGTCCTGACGGTCACTGCCTCCCCGTCCGTGGTCATAGTTACAGCGCCGTGGAGGTCCGTGCGGTAAACCTGCGCCGGCAGGTCCGTATACCGCTTGAGGACGGCGGGGTGGGGCAGATGGAAGACATTGTCCCGGCCACAGCTGATCACGGCGATCCGGGGCTGAACCGCGCGCAGAAAAGGTTCGCTGCTGGAATGGAAACTGCCGTGATGCGGGACGAAAAGGACAGCGCTTTGCAAATCCGTTCCCACTGCCATGAGGTCCTGCTCCCGGACGGCGGAAATATCGCCCGGCAAGAGAAAATTGATCTTCCCCAGGCCGATTTTAAGCACTAGTGAGCCGTCATTCTCTGCCCTGAACTGGGCCGCCTGATTCCTGATGCCTGCTTCTGGCAGCTGGGCATTGAAGATGGTGACACTAACGCCCCGGATCGCAATGCTGGATTTTTTTGTTTCCCAAATCCGATGTCTGATTCCTTTTTCCTCAATCAACCTCAGGAAATTGGCATAGTCTTCGGTGCCGGCGTCGCGCCCATTGGTCCAGACCTCGCCGACGGAAAAGTTTTGCAAAATCGGCAGCAGTCCTTTGAGGTGGTCGGGATGACCATGCGTCAAAACCACCACATCGATCCGGCCGATCCGTTGCCGCCAGAGATAGGGAGCGAGGACGAATTTGCCGACGTCAAAACTACCCGCAGAGCTGCCCCCGCCGTCAACGAGCATATTTTTACCGGCCGGCAGGCGGATGAGCGTCGCGCTGCCCTGTCCGACATCAATGGCCGTCACCTGGAGATCGTGACGGAAATGTCCTCTGGCCGCCAGATAAAGGGCGTCAGCGGCAAAGAACAAGATCAACGCAGGCAGGGCAAACTTCCAAAAAACCGTTGTTCTGGCCGGAGGTTCCCCCGGCGGGGTCGCTTTTACTATTTTCGAGCGGATCAGGAGGACCAGGCCGATCATGAGCAAGTAATAGCAAATTATTTCTGCAACCGTTGGAGTGGTGACACGGAGGTACGAACCCGGTAAAGCGGCCAGAAAGTTAATCGCCTTTACCGATAGGTCGACGGGCAAGGAGGCAAGGTTGATCAGTAGGGCGGCGAGCGGTGTCGAAAGAGGCAGGGTGATGACGGCAGCCAGACCCAGGCCGAGGGCCAGCATCCCCAGGAGGGGTACGGCAACCGCATTGGCCGGTAACATAATTGTGGATAGGCCGTTGAAATAGTAGAGGATGAAAGGCAATGTTCCCAGAGTGGCGGTGAGGGAAAGGGCAATGAAGAGCAGAAAATTGTTGGCCGCTTTCCTTAGTAAGTCAACGATCCGTTCCAGCGCTTTATTGGCAGAAAATGATTTTGCTGACTCACTAATCCCGTTTAGCAGGTTCAAGGGAGAGCGGGAGGCGGTCATTTTATCGCTTTGCTTGGACCGCAACAAGGCCACAAAAAGGGGCGAGACGAAAATGAGGGAGGCAACGGCGGCAAAGGAAAGCTGAAAAGAGACGTCAAACAGGGCGTAGGGATTAACGAGGAGGATTATCAAGGCTGCCAAAGCCAGGGTGTTGAAGAGGTCCCTTTCTTTGCGCAGGACGACTGCGGCCAGAAAAACGATCAGCATGATGGCGGCCCTGACGACCGAGATGCCCAGGCCGGCTATGGAGGCGTAAATAAGGACCGGTATCAAGGAGGCGACGGTGGCAACCCGCCGGGCGTTGAATCGTAGCAGGAGGTAAGGGGAGCTTTTCATCGCCAGCATTACCAGAAAAATCACGAAGGAGGCCACCATGGCCACGTGGAGGCCGGAAATTGCCAGGATATGGGAGGTTCCGGTACGGTTGAAGTTTTCCCGCAGCGAGGGGGGTATGGGCTTTGTTTCACCCAGCAACAAGGCCCTGATGATTTCCCGGGCCGGTGGTGCGGAGTTGTCGATGATCATCTGGCGCAGGCGGCTTCTCACTTTTTCCACACTCATTTTGAAGGTGTTAGCCAAGCCGCCACGGATAAGGACAATATCGGCAGCCGACCGGACGGAGCCCTGGACCATTATGCCCTGCAGCCGCAGCTGTTTTTCATAATCGAAGCCGCCTGGATTGTTGAAATTGTGAGGTTGTTTCAGGCGGCAGCGGAAACGGATCAAATCGCCGTACTGCAGGCCGACGTCGATTCCGGTCCTGAGCATGACGCGGCCTTCCACGGGAACAATTCGTTTCTCTTTGAGGATACGCCGGGCGGCAACGACGATAACTTTTCCCTCCGGCGATTCCTCGGGCACCTCATCGATAATTCCTTCCACCGTGAGGTTTCCCTCGTTGAGCTGGCGGACGATGTGGCGGGGGCCGGGAATGTCGGCGAGGTAAAGATTGATGTTCAGGATGCCGGTGATGTAAATGGCGGCCGCCGCCAGAGACAGGGTGAGGGAAGGCTTTCTTCTTATCAGGGTCGCGAGCAGCCCGGAGAAGAGGACAAGTAGAACGGCCTGAAGAGGCAGGTTCGGCACCGTGAAGGAAAAACCTGTGGCGATGCCGCCCATCAGGGCGATGACCGGATAAACAAGAGGTCTCGGCATATTTATAATTGACGGCTGAGCAAAAAATTCATAATAGAACTGTTATCGTATTTCTTATCATATTATTAAATAACGTCAATGGATAGGTAAGCCTGATGGAGGACGATCTAATAGCCACTGAAGACCTGACTGCCAGAATCCGCTGGCTGATGCTGGGTCGAGTGGCGATTATCACCATTCTGCTCGGAATCGCCGTCTTCAGCGAATTGAAGGAAGTGGAGCTGATTCCCGAACGTTCGCTTACCTTCTATTACATCATTATCCTGACTACTTACGGACTCACTTTTTTTTATATTTTTTTTCTTAATCTCCGCAAAAACATTAAACTCAATGTCTATCTGCAGGCGGCCTGCGACCTGTCGCTCATTACCTACATGGTATATGTCACCGGGGGAACGAGCAGCATATATTCCGTTTTTTATACCCTCGTCATTATCTACTCCGTGCTTTTTTTGGGCCGGCGTGGAGGGCTGATTGTTGCTTCGGCCTGCAGCATATTATATGGGACCCTCTTAGACCTCGAATATTATGGGGTAATTAAGCCGCTCTATTCAGCCCATGGCGATTATCCGTTTCTGGCGAGCTATGTATTTTCCCGAATTTTTACGCATATCCTTTCTTTTTACGTGATTACTTTTCTGGCCAGCTTTGTCGTGGAGCAGGAAAGAAAGGCCCGAGCCCTGCTGGCGAAAACGGAAGACGCCTTTGAACAGCTTGATATGCTGCACAGGAGCATTGTGGAATCCGTCAATTTGGGCATCCTGACCATCAATTCGGCAGGCAGAATCAAGTCTTTCAATCGGGCGGCGGAGGTTATCACCGACTTTGCCTTCCAGGAGGTGGAAGGCAGGCCGATCACGGAGATCTTGCCGATTAGGACGGATTTGGCGAGCCAGCGGGCCAACTTCCCGGCGCCGACGGAAAATCGTTTTGAAATGGTTTTCCAAACTGTCAAGCAGCGCAAAGTAATACTGGGTTGTTCCCTTTCTGCATTAAGAAACAGCAAAGGCGAAAAAATCGGTGACATCATGATCTTTCAGGATCTCACTTCCATCAAAAAGATCGAGGAAAGCTACGAAAAAAGCCGCCGCATGGCCTTCATCGGTGAAATGGCCGCCCGTCTGGCCCACGAAATAAGGAACCCCTTAGCCTCCATCAGCGGGTCTATCCAACTGTTGAGCCAGGATCTGCGCTTACCCGACAGCGATGAGAAGCTGTTGCGCATCATCATGCGGGGCAAGGAGCAGCTGGAAAGCTTTTTGAAGGACTTTCTCCTGCTGGCCAGGCCGACGCCGGGGCAACCAGCGGCCATCGATACCGGAGAGATTATTGAAGATGTCCTGGAGGCCCTGCAATATGTTCCCGACTGGCATGATGGCATTCAAATTAAGAAGAATCTCGCAGCAGGCGCGCTGGTTTATGCTAACCGGACGGACGTCCGGCATATCATCTGGAACCTGCTGCTCAATGCCCTGCAGGCCATGCCGCAGGAGGGCATACTGCAAATCGATACGCGCAGGGGAGCGGGAGATTCTATTCCTGAATGTCTGGAGATGGTCGTTGCGGACACGGGTTGCGGGATTAAGGAAAATGATTTGGGGGAGATATTTGAACCCTTCTATACGACCAAAGAGCACGGGACTGGCCTGGGGCTGGCGATTGTAAGCCGGATAGCGGCATACAATGGGGGAAAGGTGGAAATAACCAGCACCGTCGGCCAGGGCACAAGGTGCGTCGTTAAATTGCCGCTGGCGGGTGGAGACAGTTATGGGAGGTAAGATGGCCAATATCCTGGTGGTTGACGATGATCAGGGCATGAGGGAATTTCTGGAAATAATGCTCGGCCGGGAAGGCTATCGCGTGGTCGTCGCAATAAACACCGAGAAGGCCTTGGAAAAGTGCGGCAAGGAAAAATTTGACCTGGCGATCACGGACCTGAAGATGCCCGGCGCCGACGGCATTGAGCTTCTGCGAAGAATTAAGGATGTTTCGCCGGAAACACTGGTAATTCTCATTACCGCTTATGCATCGGGGGAAACAGCGGTGACGGCCATGAAAGAGGGTGCCTTCGACTATATTGAGAAGGGCTTTGATGTCGAGGAGCTGAAGATCACGATCCGCAATGCCCTGGCCAAGAAAGGCATTAAAAAAGACGATGCCCTCTTCATCAAAGGGGTCCAGGATGCCCTCTGTTTCGGCAAGATCATCGGCAAGAGCAAGGAAATAATAAAGGTATACAGCGTCATCAAGAAGGTGGCCAATACGAACGCCAATGTTCTGGTTCTCGGCGAGAGTGGCACGGGCAAAGAACTGGTGGCCCGGGCCATTCATGATAACAGCGCCCGGAAGAACATGCCTTTTGTGGTGATAAATTGCGGCGGTATCCCGGAGAATCTTCTGGAATCCGAATTATTCGGCTATACAAAAGGGTCTTTTACGGGTGCCTATATTGACAAGCCGGGTCTCTTCGAAATTGCCCGCGGAGGTACGATTTTTCTTGATGAAATTGCTGAATTGCCGCCGGCGCTCCAAGTTAAGCTTCTGCGGGTCGTCCAGGAAAAAACCTTCCGCCGGGTCGGCGGTTCCGAGGATATGAAGGTGGACATGAGGATCATATCGGCGACCAATAAGGATCTGGAGACGAGCGTGAAGGAAGGCGGCTTTCGGGAAGACCTGTTCTACCGGCTCAATGTCGTTCCCATTCATATCCCTCCTTTACGGGAGAGAAAAGAAGACATTCCTCTCTTGACACGGCATTTCATAGAAAAATATTCTCGTGAATTCGGCAAAGATATCAACATGATATCAAATTATGCCCTCGAATTGCTTCTGGAATATCAGTTTCCCGGCAATATCCGGGAACTGGAGAATATCATCGAACGGAGCATCGTGCTGGAGCAGTCGAACATCATTCTGCCGGAAAACCTGGTGCTGACCGCAAGCAGCCCCCAGGAGGGGTACATTAATGGAAACATCACCATCCCCCCCGAAGGGATTGATTTGAACGAAGAGGTTGGCAAACTGGAAAGGCAGTTGATCGAGAAGGCGCTGGAAAAGGCGGGTAGCTCCAAGGCGAAGGCGGCCGAATTGCTGCGCGTGAGCGCCGATTCGCTCCGCTACCGGATAGAAAAGCTGGGGATCGAGGGTAAGACGCCTTGATCAGGAGGTGCGGGCCAACTCCCAACCGCCCGCCCACCGTTGCCTGAGCACCGCTTTCAGGAGCCGGTGTTCCGGTTTTTCCAGTTCGGGATCACCTTCCACCAGTTCGAAGGCACTGTCCTTTGCTTCCTGCAGCAGGCGGCCGTCGCGGATGATATCCGCTACGCGGAAATCGGGCAGCCCGGATTGCCTGGTGCCCAGGAATTCCCCCGGGCCTCTCAGCTGCAAATCTTCTTCGGCAATGAGAAAACCATCCGTCGTTTTTTCCATGATGGCAAGGCGTCTGCCAGCCTCCGCCGCGGCCGGACCGGGAGTCAGGAGGATGCAGCGGGAAAGCGCCTCGCCTCTTCCCACCCGGCCGCGCAACTGATGCAATTGGGAAAGGCCGAATCTTTCCGCATGCTCGATTACCATGAGGGAGGCGGCCGGAATATCGATGCCCACCTCAATCACCGTGGTCGCCACCAGGATATCCACTTCTTTTTTGCTGAAGGCAGCCATAGCTTCTTCCTTTTCCGCCCTTTTCATTTTGCCGTGCAAGAGCCCTACCCGGTGTTCAGGAAAAACATTTTTTTGCAGATGTTGGGCCATCCCGACAGCGTCCTTCAGATCCAGGTGTTCCGACTCCTCAACCAGCGGATAGACGATAAACACCTGGTTGCCTTTCTTTATCTCTCTGCGGACCAGATCATAGACCTTGCTGCGCCCGCGTTCATGGAAGACCCGGGCGGGAACGGATCGATGGCCCGGCGGTAATTCGTCGATGACGGAGACATCCAGATCGCCGTAGACCGTCATGGCCAAGGTGCGGGGGATTGGTGTGGCGGTCATGACCAGAATGTCCGGATGGCCGCCTTTCTCCCGGAGGGCGGCGCGCTGTACGACCCCGAAGCGGTGCTGTTCATCGATGACGGCGAGTCCCAGCCGCGCAAAGGTCACCTCTTCCTGGATCAGGGCGTGGGTGCCGACCACGAGGCGCGCTTCTCCCTCGCTGATTTGCCGCAGAAGATGGGCTTTTTCGGCAGCGCTGCGGTTTCCGGTCAGGAGAACGCACGGCAACCCCAAAGCCTCGGCCCAGGGTTTAATGACACCGTAATGCTGTTCCGCCAGGATTTCCGTCGGTGCCATCAGGGCCGCCTGAAAACCGTTGTCGCAGGCGGTAATCATGGCCGCCATGGCCACCACCGTTTTACCGCATCCCACGTCACCCTGGAGGAGCCGGTTCATAGTGCCCGGTCGGGTCATGTCCCTCTCGATTTCACCGATGACGCGCTTTTGAGCAGCTGTCAGAGGGAAAGGGAGCCGTTCGTAAAAATGTGCCACCGCTTGTCCACCGGTTTGAAAGGCGATGCCCCTTTCCCGGCCCTGACCGTTCCTCCTCATGGCCATCCCCAGTTGAAAGAAGAAAAATTCATCGAAAATGAGCCGGCGGTGCGCGGCGGAGCGACGGGCATTGTATTCCTCGGGGTTTTGGTCGTGGCCAGGGAAGTGCACTTGCCGTAAGGCTTCTCGAATATCGATCAGTTCGTGACGGCGGCAAACTCTTTCGGGAATGGGGCTCAGCAGGTAGGACAGGTAATCATCGACGGCCTGTTTCGTTATTCTCCGGACATTCTTCTGGTAGAGGCCCTCCGTTTCCGAGTAAACAGGTACGATGCGCCGGCAATGCAAGAGGTTGTCACCGGCGTCGTCGAGCACTTCGAAATCAGGATGAATCATTTCCTTCTGCTCTTGAAATTGTCCGGTATCGCCCGTAAGGACCACCTGGCTTCCCTTCTTAAAGACCTGTCGCAAATAGGCCGGGTTGCCTCGGAACCATTTGGCTTTCAACCGCCCTGTGTCATCTTCGATCTCGACCTCAAAGACCGGCCTTTTTCCATAGTATTTTATTGCCGCCTCGGAGACCCGTCCGGCAATGGTTTCCCTGGCCCCCGGATGGAGCTGGGCGATCGGGACGGGGAAGCGGCGGTCTTCGTAGCGCCGGGGCAGGAAATAGAGCAGGTCGTAAACGGTGTCTAGCCCTTTTCGCCCCAGCAGGCGGGCTGTTTTGGGGCCCACTCCCCGCACCGCCTGGGTGGGCAGTGAAAGCTTTTCCTGGCACCGTAAAACTGAATCCGGAGTAACGCCGAAAACTGAGCCGTAATCGACGTCTTCTTCGGGGGCCCGAGGTCCGATGGGCGGGGAAGGGCTGATCAGTTCCGTGATTTGCCGCAACAGGCAAAGGGCATGAGTGACGCTTTGTGATTTTCGGGCCAGGGAAAACTGGTCGAAACCCTTAAAAATCAAGCTAAATTCCTCTAGCATCAGCCTTTGCCGCGGTTTGCTGTTGCCTTCCCCATCCGCCGTGAACAGCCTTGCCATTTCCGAATCTAATCTGGCCGCCAGCTGCTTCATCGTTCTTTCCATGTCCCTGATGAGGGGCAGGTGCCGTCCCCGGGCGCCGGAGGCAAAATTAAGCGGGGCGGCAATTTTATTTAACAGTTCCAGACATTTTTCCATGGCAATCCGGTGACTCAGTAACAATATATCCATAATATCAGTATGATATCTCAGCCAACATTAACAAATTTCTCCCGGCGTGGCAAGGAAGGAATTGACATTTAATTCGAGTTACTTTAAGTTACCTGTGCCTGTGGGCCTGCCTTTCAGCGGCGGTGGGATTTATATTAATTGGCTATTTCATGAGGGCGGAAGACGGGGATTATATATGCAGGAAAAGGTAACATTCCGGTACAAAGATACAGGGGTAGACATTGACGAAGCGAATCTGTTTGTCGAAAGTCTTAAGCCGCTGGTAAAATCAACCTTCCGCAAGGAAGTAATGAGTAATATCGGTGGCTTCGGCGGATTATTCCATTTAGATGTGGCCAAAACCAAGGACCCGGTCCTGGTGGCTTCTACCGACGGCGTAGGCACCAAAGTGAAAATCGCTCAACTACTGCAGAAGCACGATACGATCGGCATTGACCTGGTGGCCATGTCCGTCAACGATATTATCGTCCAGGGAGCGGAACCGCTTTTTTTTCTGGATTATCTGGCGACGGGCAAGATCCGGGTGGCTACCTGTCTTTCCATTCTGGAGGGCGTGGTTAAGGGGTGCCAGGAGGCGGGTTGTGCCCTCATAGGCGGGGAAACGGCGGAAATGCCGGGCCTTTATGACGAGGGTGAGTATGACCTGGCCGGCTTTTGTGTCGGCATTGTGGAAGCTGACCGGCTGGTTGACGGTTCGGAAATAAGAGCAGGCGACCGAATCATCGGTCTGGCCTCGAGCGGTTTACACAGCAACGGCTTCTCTTTAGTGCGCAAGGTTCTTCTGGAAGCAGGGGGTCTTAAACTCGATGACCGTGTGGCCGAACTGGGGCACACCTTGGGCGAGGAGCTGATCCGCCCGACCAGAATATATGTCCGGTCGCTCCTGAACTTGTTCAAGGGCTTTAAAGTGAAGGGTGTTGTCCACATTACGGGAGGCGGCTTCGTCGAGAATCTGCCGCGCATCATGCCTAATCTCTGCCGCGCGGTCATTGATAAGAATTCCTGGAAAGTGCCGCCCATTTTTACTCTGCTTAGGGAAACAGGAAATATCTCCGATGATGAGATGTTTCGGGTCTTCAACATGGGAATCGGGATGATGATTGTGGTTCCGGAAAAGGAAACGGCCGAAATAATGGAGCGTCTCCATAACCTCGGCGAACAGGCCTATCAGATCGGTGTCATCGAAATAAGGGATAAGCAGCAACCACAGGTAGTCATATCTTGACGGCTTGGGGGCCTCGGAGATGAAAAGGGTCAGAATCGGTGTCTTGGTTTCCGGAAGCGGCTCCAACTTGCAGGCGATCATCGACCGGATAGAGGATGGACAGCTGCCCGCCGAAATCAAGGTGGTCGTCAGCAACAATCCTCAGGCCTATGCGTTGGAAAGAGCAGCCCATCACGGTCTGGCGGTGCGCGTGATGAAGCATGGCGATTTTTGTCGGCGGGAGGAATTTGACCGGCAGGCTGTGTCCCTGCTGAAATCCCTGGACGTGGAACTGGTGGTCTTGGCGGGGTTCATGAGGGTACTGACGCCGGTTTTTTTGCGCGCCTTTCCCCGGCAGCTGATGAATATTCATCCGGCCTTGCTGCCGGCCTTCCCCGGGCTTCACGTACAGAAGCAGGCTCTGGAGTATGGTGTGAAGTTCGCCGGTTGCACCGTTCACTTTGTCGATGAAGGTGTGGACACCGGGCCGATCATTATTCAGGCAGTTGTCCCCGTTTGGGATGACGATACGGAGGATACTCTGGCGGCCAGGATTTTAGAGGAGGAGCACCGGATTTATCCGCAGGCGATCCGGCTTTATGCCGAGGGAAGGCTTTCAGTGAAAGGGCGAAGGGTTACCGTTGCCGGCGGGAAGGGCGAATCTTCAGCCTTACATAATCCGGCGGTCACCGTTTCTGCGGGAGCGGAAGAAGGCCAAGGGAATGGGGAAAGGGAAGAAACCAAGTGATAGATAGGTATTACCGCCTAGAAGCAAAAGATTTGGCCCTGTTTAAGTTTATTCTGGAAGGGTATGACGGTTTGGCGACGATAACTACCATGGACCGCCGTGCGGCAAGTATCAGGATCTCGACGACCCGGGACTTCTCCGGCGAACTTGAGGAGATTATCGCCGCGGCCGGGCAAGAGTTTTCCTTTGCCGGATTGGAGTCCTTGGACAGCACTATTTTTGAAAGAGAGGGATAAAATGAAAAGAAATGCCTTATCTGTGCTGATTGTCTTGCTTCTTTTACCCCTTTTGACGGGCATGGGCGCCCTGCAAACCCAGAGTCCGCTGAAAATCCCTGTGCCGGCAAAAAAATATCTCGCCACCTTTACGGACCAAGCAGATTTCGTCACCGATTGCCGGGACGTAAGCATAGACGGAGAAACATTCTTGGAGGGAAAACGGGGCAAGGGTGTGGACGCGATTCCCTTTGAAAATATTACAGAGGTTTTATTCCTGCAGGAAGGAGCTCAGCTTACCGGAATCGTTAAATTGCGGGACGGCAGTACCATGCAGCTGAGGCTGGACAATAATAAGATGGCCTATGGTTATACTAATTATGGCACCTACCAGATTAAATTGTCTGAACTGAAGAAAATGATTTTAAGAAAGTCTTCGTAACACCGATTGACCGGTCATGTTAATGCTCACCCATACATGGATGTTGAGGATGTTTCTCGGCGCTGATCGGGCTCGCGAGGTTGAACCGGATTTCTTTGTACACAACGTCGCCCCCGACATTCTTACGGTACATAAGGATATCAATGCCGAGATGACGCATAACATTGCCAGGTTCCGGCCGCTGCCGGAAGAGCACGGGAAGGCGATCTTTGTCCAGTTCCATCTGCTCGTGGATGACATCGCCCATCATGGCAAGATATGCCGGGAAGCTACAGCCAGCTTTGATCCTGCTTCGAGAGGTTATGCCTACCTTAAGGGGAGGCCGCTCGTCAAGCCGATTATGGATTTCCATAATAGCCTGGGGCAGGAAATCACCGGCGGCGAGGCCGCCTATTGTTCGCATATACTTATTGAAATAGCTGTTGACCAGCTTTTGCAGGATAAATTACAAGGGGAAGTCGCCGAGCAGTTCGTGACCGCTTTAGGCTATACACTGGACGCCAGGATGGAAGATTTCTGCCGCACTTCTGCCTGGCTCTATGGCATTGAGCCGGAAATTATCGCCGAGTCCCTGAAGAAAGGGAAAGATAAGTATGATGCCGGTAGCGATGATAACTTTGCGAGTCGTTCCGGCAGGATGGACCTCTACATTGCCAAGTTCGGCCTCGATAAACGGGAGCCTTCCACCTGGTCAGGATTAAATAGTCTCCTTGACCAAGCTATGGAAATGGTAAGGGATTACGAAGAATTTCTGCTTGCCGCGGAAAAGATGATCCGCCAATCCGATTTTAGAATTTGCCTATAGGGCCTTAGTGACAAAACCAGAGCGCAGACAACGGGTGCAAACTTTGATGCGCTTTACCGCCCCGGTCTTATCGTCACGGCAGCGCAACTTTTGCAGATTGGGATACCATACTTTTTTGGTCTTATTGTTGGCGTGACTGACACTGTTGCCAGTGACAGGTTTCTTGCCGCAAACTGTACATATTCTTGACATGATCCGACTCCTTGCAAAGTATAGATTGCCTTTCTAGACTATTATCCGCGAGATTGCAAGACCTTTTTCACAGATGAACAATACTGAGATGAACAATCTTCACTTGACTTCGACAATAAAATTGATATGATAGAATATGTAAAATTGAGCGGCATTAACTGGCTTTAATCAGGATTCTGAAATACTTTGATGAATACCATAAGTCTACCGACGACGAGATGGCACTTGTACAGCGGAGATCGGTCGGTGCAGCGGGAACTGGCCAGGGAATTGGGCGTTAGTCCGATCATATCAGAGATCTTAACCAGCCGTAACATTGCCAACAGCACCGAGGCCCGAAAATATCTGACGCCCTCTCTTACGGATTTGCATAATCCTTTTTTGATGCAGGGTGTAAAAGAGGGCGTGAGTCGGGTCATAAAGGCCATCTACGCAGGCGAAAAGATTGCTATTTATGGAGATTATGATGCCGATGGCGTCACCTCAGTCGTGCTTTTGCTCAAATTCCTCAAAGATATCGATGTCTCCGCCAGCTATTATATCCCGAATCGGATAAACAACGGTTATGGACTCCACAACAAAATCATCGATCAAATCAAGGACTCCGGCGCTACATTATTGATAACGGTGGACTGCGGCATTTCCGACTATGAGCAGGTAATGCATGCGGAATCGCTCGGTCTGGACGTGATCATTCTCGATCACCATGAAATTCCCCCTACTGTCCCAAAAACAGTGGCTACCATTAATCCCCACCGCACCGATTGCCAGTTTCCTTTTAAGAATCTGGCGGCAGTGGGGATAGTCTTTAATTTTCTCATCGCCCTCCGGGGCACCTTGAGGCAGGAAGGTTTCTGGGCCGACAGACCTTATCCCAACCTTCGGAATTACCTGGACCTGGTCGCTCTCGGCACTATAGGCGATATCGCGCCCCTGATAGATGAAAACCGGATATTTGCCAAAATTGGCCTGGAACTTATTTCTCAGGGGAGCCGCGTAGGGGTGCGCGCCCTCAAAGAGGTATGCGGCCTGGAGCATCAGTCAACGGTTACAAGCAGGTCCGCCTCGTTCATCCTCTTGCCGAGGATCAACGCAGCTGGGCGCATAGCTTCGCCTGACGATGCAGTGCAACTGTTAATGAGCGACCATATGGAGGAAGCGAAACCGTTGGCGAGAAAACTCGACGAATATAATCGCCGACGGCAGCTATTGGAGAAAACGATCTTTCAGGACATAGTTAAGGACGTGGAAGGGAAGGGCGGCCTGGAGCAGGTCAGTTCTCTCGTTTTCGCCTCCGCTGACTGGCATCCGGGTGTGATCGGTATCGTGGCTTCGAAGCTGGTGGAACGGTTTTGCCGGCCCGTAATCCTGATCAGCCTCAAGGAGGGTATAGGCAAAGGGTCGGGCAGAAGCGTCGCTGATTTCAACATCTACAAAGGGCTGAAGAAGTGTGATTCTCTGCTTTTGGCTTACGGTGGGCACCAGTTTGCCGCCGGGATTTCCATCAGGGAGGACGGGGTCGCCGAATTTGCAGAAATGCTGGATGATGTAATCAGGAAAGAAACGGATATAACGAAGTTTGTTTCCAAGACCCTAATCGATTCCGAGTGTCGCCTGAAAGACATTAACTATGACCTGCTGGCGCAGATCGGCGCCTTGGCGCCTTTCGGCAGCAGGAATCCCGAACCTGTAATATGCGTCAGAAATGTTCATGTGACTTCATCGACCGTAGTGGGAAAAAATAACTTGCGCATCAAGGTCCATGAAGACGGCACCTCCCGCGATTCTATCTGGTTCAGCAAGGGACAGTTTCGCGATTCCCTTGCCGGGACACCGGTTGACATCGCCTTTACGCCGCAAATCAATGAATGGAATGGTTACAGCGATATTCAGTTGAACCTGAAAGACATTGCCCGTCCGGCAAGTGCATGAGGCCTACTTCACAGGCAGGCACCCCGCCTCTCTTGCGCTGTTAACCATCACAATCCCTGTATCCTCGCATCTATCCCTGATTTGTTCCCTTTTTTGATTGATTTATTGGGGTGCCTTTGGTAACCTCGCCTGACCTTGCGGAAAATACTCATAAATAGCGGGAGATTGCAGATGAAAAGAATCATAGTGGGCATCACGGGCGCATCAGGGGTCATTTATGGAGCGAAGACGCTGGAGACCTTGGCTAAGTTGGGCGTGGAAACACATCTCATCGTTTCCGATTCCGGTGTAAGGAATATGGCCATTGAATCAGGCTATTCCATTGAAGAGTTGCAGGCCATGGCTTCCCATGTGCACGATTTCCACGATGTCAGCGCTTCCATCGCCAGTGGTTCATATCATGTGGACGGCATGATTGTGGCGCCCTGTTCCATAAAGACGCTATCGGCCATTGCCAATTCCTATAATGAAAATTTATTGGTAAGGGCGGCCGATGTTAATTTGAAAGAACGCCGAAAACTGGTGCTCATTGTGCGGGAAACGCCTTTGCATGAGGGGCATCTGGAGCTGATGATGCGGGTGACCAGAATGGGCGGCGTCATTATGCCCCCCGTACCGGCCTTTTACCATATGCCCAAAACCATCGATGAAATCATCTACCAGACTGTGGGTAAGGCGTTGGATCAGTTTTCCATCGATGCCCACCTGTTCAACAGGTGGGGAGAGGGCACTGAGAAGTGAGTTCGACTCGCTAATGGGCGGAGTATTCAAAGATTGAGAGCATGGCGGATAAATTACAGGACATAAAAGATCTGCACATCAGGGCGTGCTTGGCCAATAACGTGGAGACCGGCGTCGCCAGTGGTTTGGAAAGGGTGAAATTGACTGGCGGTTTCCCGGATTTCTCATTTTCCGAGATCGATCTGGCCTGTGAATTCCTGGGAAAGAACCTTGCCCTGCCCTTGATGATAGCGCCCCTTACTGGCGGCGGCAGCCTATCACGGCGGATCAACAGGCGGTTAGCCAAGGCTGCGGATACCCTAGGACTGGCCATGGCCGTCGGTTCACAGAAGTTGATGCTGGATAATTTATCGTCACCCGATTCTTACCTTTTGCGGGACATTGCCCCACGCATCCCCCTATTGGCCAATATTGGCCTGGTGCATGTGAAAAGGGGGCGGGATTATTTACTAAGGGCGGTCGAATCTATTCAGGCTGATGGTTTGATCCTTTACGTAAACCCGATCCAGGAAGTCTTGCAGGAGGGGGGGGAAAAGGATTTCCGCGGTCTCCTTGAGCAGCTTGGGGCAATTGCCGCTGATTTTCCTTATCCGATCCTGCTGAAGGAAGTAGGGGCGGGCATCCCGGAAACCCTGGTGGAATGGGCAGCCGGAAATAATGGCATCAAGGGAGTGGATGTAGCCGGTTTAGGCGGTACGAACTGGGCCCGGATTGAAGGTTTGATGTCGGATCTCGATTTCGAATTGTATGAAAACTTAGGCCTTGAAACAGCGGAGGGGATACTCATGGCCAGGAGGCATCTGCGCTCCGATCAGTACCTGATTGCTTCGGGCGGCATCAGGAATGGCATCGAGATGGCCAAGGCGCTGGCAATGGGTGCTGACATCGTTTCCATGGCCCTGCCTTTTCTGAATTGGGCGTCCCGCTCCCTGGAAGAGATAGTAAAATCCGTAACCGCTCTCAAAAAGGAATTGCAGGTGGCTATGTGGTACACGGGCTCGATAGATATCCGGGAAATGCGGGGCAAGTTTAGCCTGCGTCAGTAAAAAGCCGATTCAGTAAACCGTTAAGAAGGGCAGCGGCAAGATGAAAATTAGAATATGTTCAGATTGAGCGTGACTTTCGATACGGACGCCATTAATCAGAATAACCCCCACTACGATGCCGGCCGGCCCGCTTTTGACTATGATCGGCAACTCTGCGAACTTTTTCGCTATCTGGCTGATATCGGGGCCAAGGCCAATGCCTTTGTCCGCATCGATCAACAGTTGGAGAAATACTTCGGGTATTTACACGTCTTCGAAAAGGTAATTGCGGCGTTAGATAAGAGTGGCCGACCGGAAGTTGAGATCGGTTGGCATCCACACATCTACGAGAAGACCGGCGAGGGTTATAAAATCACGGCGGATGAAGGGTTGATAGCGGAAATGCTTAGGGAAATCTATTCCCGTGTCCGGGAAGTAGGCTCTATGAGGTGTGTACGCTTAGGAGGAGCCCAGGGTGGAAATCAGCTTGTTAAGGCCTTGGATCAAATGGGTTTTAAAGTCGATTCCTCTGCGATAGCCGGGAGAAGCCGAAGCGATGCCCATTGCCACTATGATTGGAGCCGCTGCGGCAATGCACCCTACCATCCGAGTTTGGAAGATTATCAGCAAGAAAAGGCGCTGAATTACCGCATACTGGAAGTCCCCATCACCTCGGTGCCCTTGTCAATCTCTCGTGACGGAGCGGGAAAATCTGTGGTAGTGCACCCCTGCTTCAGGCCGGAGTTGTTCGAGAAGGTGATTGTTAGAAATAAGAAATCCTTGGAGGAGTTAGGCTTTTGCGTACTCTTCTTCCACCCCGATGAGTTGATGGAAGGGTATAGCGACAACGCGCTTTTAAGCGGATTTGGTAATTTTCGCCGGAACTTGGAATTCTTCAGGCACGTTATGGGTGAGGTGGAATTTGTAACGTTAAGTGAATTAGCTTGACCTTTGCCTTGCCTTATACATATATTAGGCCCCTTATCCCTTTGCGGGGAGTGAGCGAAAATAACAGTGCGAAGAGGAATGGTTATGGCAAGATATTATAAATGGCGCCTTTTGACGTTGGCGATATTAGTGGCCTTTATTGTGACCGGGTGCAATACCAAGAAGGAGGCCGGGAGTGAAGAGGTAAAACCGACGGTCCCGAAAGCGGCGACGGCCCCTGCGGCGGACTCTAAGGAAGGCTTGCCCGTTCCCGAAATTCCGGCGGCTGCTTCAATGGTGGAGCCGACGACCCTTCCCGGGGGAAATGTTGCCGAGGTGAACGGTGTAAAATTCGCCAAGAGCCGGTTTGATGTGGAAATGAAGCGTAAATTGGCGCTGCTGAAAGAGCAGGTGCCCGCCGACCGCCTGGATAAGTTAAAACCGGATCTGAGGAAGCAAATTCTTGACGATTTTATAATCAAAACGCTCTTAGCCCAAGAGGCAAAGAGTCTCAAGATTGAGGCGACGGAAAAAGAAGTCACGGACGCGATGGACCAGATTAAAGCGAGTCTGCCGCCCGGAGCCTCACTGGAGGAACTGCTGAAGAAAAACGACTTAAGCGGAGATAAATTTCGCGAAGAAATGACGCTCGGGGTAAAGATCAATAAGCTTGTGCTCTCCCAGCCGTTAGCGAAGGCAAAGCCTACCGAGAAGGAAGTATCCAAGTACTATCAGGATAATAAAGAAAAATTCAAGGCGCCGGAGACGGTGCGGGCGCGGCACATCCTCGTGGCCAAGGGCCAGGGTGACGATGCAAAGGCGAAAGCGGAAAAAAAGGCCAAGGCCGAAACGCTGAGAAAGCAACTGTTGGAGGGAGGAGACTTTGCTGAGCTGGCCGCGAAAAATTCCGATTGCCCGAGTAAATCCAGCGGTGGAGATTTGGGAACATTTCCCCGGGGGCAGATGGTGAAGCCCTTCGAGGAGGCGGCTTTCTCCCAAAAGGTTAACGCGATCGGCGCGGTGGTGGAAACGGATTTTGGTTACCACGTCATACAGGTTCTTGCCCGTAATGAGTCCAAAGTGATCAGCCTTGACAATAAGATCAGGGAAGAAATCGGCATCTTTATACAGCAGCAGAGGCGCCAGGAGGCTTTCAATGAGCTGCTGAAAAAATTGCGCGCTAAAGCGACCATCCTCATAGCGGGACAATAAGGTCGTCACAGGAAAGAATGTTCATCATCGGGGAATTTTCCGCTTTTAACCTCGGCAACGTACTGCTGGACGGCTGCTTGCATCTGGATATGCAGGTCGGCGTATTTCTTGACAAATTTGGGAACGAATCTTTCAGAGAGTCCGAGCATGTCATTGACTACGAGAACCTGTCCGTCGCAATGGACGCCGGCCCCGATGCCGATGGTGGGGATGCGTAAAGTCTCCGTAATCCTGCCGGCCAGAGGGGCGGGTACGCACTCCAGGACCAGGGAAAAAGCGCCGGCTTCTTCTATCAGCGCGGCATCTTGCAGTAATTTATTGGCAGTGGCGTCGTCCTTGCCTTGTATTTTATAGCCTCCCAACTGGTGCACGGACTGAGGCGTCAACCCGAGGTGCGCCATTACCGGTATCCCGACGGCTGTCATCCTGTAAATCAACTCGGCAACTTCTTTCCCCCCCTCGATTTTTACGCCTTGCGCACCTGCCTCCTTGAGAAAACGGCCCGCGTTATTCAAGGCCTCTGTATTCGATACCTGATAGGAAAGGAAGGGCATATCGGCGATGAGCATGGCGCGTTTTGTTCCCCGCGCCACGGCCTTGGTATGGTGAAGCATTTCCTCCATCGTTACGGGCAGCGTGCTTTCATAACCCAGAACAACCATGCCGAGCGAGTCGCCGACCAGGATGATGTCGACTGCTGATTTATCCAGCAGCAGCGCTGTAGCGTAATCATAGGCCGTAAGCATGGTAATTTTGGCACCTTTAACCTTCTTTTCACGAATTTGGGCCGTCGTGACTCTTTGGTCAGCCATGTTCGGGTCCTCCTTTAAGTAAAGTTTTAATGGTGTCAGCCTTTTCCGGCGATAGGGTGTTTTTTTCCAAACCCAAGGCTATGGTCTGGATTCCCATCTCGCAATAGAGAGGCAAGAGATCGGGCAGCCTTTCCCGCAGGGCGGCGAGATGCTTGGCGACGGTGCCTGCATCGCCCCGGGATATGGGGCCGGTCAAGGCCTGCACAGTGCCCATGGTTTCAATGTTATGCACTGTGCCTCTGACCAGGGGCCAGAAAGCCTTCAGGGCCTCGGCCGGTGTCATGCCCAGGGTTCCATAGATTGTTGTCACACTGTGCATCAAGGTCGTGAAATAGTTAGAGGCCAGACAGGCGGCGGCATGGTAAAGCGGTTTATCTTCATCGGAGACGGAAAAGGGCGTTCCTCTCAGGTCAAGGACCACCTGCTCGGACCAGGACTTGATCTCCGGGCTGGCCGCCGTAATCCCGAAGGTGCTGCCAGGTATGTTCTTGATGGCTTCTTCGACGGTGGCAAAGGATTGCAGCGGATGGATGCAGGCTACATGGGCCCCGGCCTGACTGGCCGGTGCAAGGAGGGCGAGGCTGCCGGCGCCGCTCATGTGAATAACTTTCTTGCCCGGTCGAATGGCGCCCCCCCGGGTGATTTCCAGGCAGACCGAGGCAATGGCATCATCGGTGGTGGTGATAAAGATACAATCCGTCAGCGAGGCGGCGGCGGTAAAATCGGTAAAAATCGCTCCCCCCGTAAATCTGGCGCCTTCGCGAAGCCTTTGCGGGGAGCGGCCGGCTACGGCCCTGATCTCGTAGCCGGCAGACCGCAGTAAATAGCCCACTGCTCTGCCAACCTTGCCCAAACCAAGAATGGCGATGGAATCCCTAGCGTTGTTATGAGCTGCCATGGCGGTTTCCTGCAAAAAAAAACCTTCCGGTTCTTCGGAAGGTCAATAGATCAAAGCTGCACGCTTATGATTATATCGATTGTCGTACCTTCCGTCCCGGTCCAATAAACGGATCCAAGCGGTGATTGACTCTTAACATATGCCTTGCCGGTCAGTCAACAAAAAAGGACTGGCATCTTGTCTCAATGATTGCAGTAGATAGCACATAAAAAATGTATGGTGCTCTTGCTAAAGGTCAGGGGCGGCCTTGTAATCGGTGGGAATGTTTTGTAAGATCAGCATTGGCTTAGGAGATCGAAATAATGCAGCAGTGTGAATTGATGGTATTTGATTTGGATGGGACCCTGGTGGATTCCGGGCGCGACCTTATCATGGCGGCTAATTTTACGCGCAATGCCCTGGGCATGCCGGCCATGGACGATAGAGAAATCATAAGACTGGTGGGCGATGGCACGGATAAACTCATCGAGCGCATCATCGGTCCGGAGTTTCAATTCCGTCAAGGCGAAGCTCTGGACATCTTTCTGGCTTATTACGAAGGACACCTGCTCGATAATACGATTCTCTATCCGGGAGTTAGGGAAGTCTTGGTTTTTTTCAAGCAGAAGAAAAAGGTAATAATCACGAACAAGCGGGCGATGTTTGCCCGCAAGATCACCGATCATTTCGCCATAACGGCCTTTTTTGACGGTATTGTCGGCATAGGCAAGGATGCCTTGCGTAAGCCCGATCCCCGCGTCCTACTCCCCTTTCTCGAGCGCTTCGACATTGCTCCTGAGGAGGCAGTCATTGTGGGCGATGGGGTTGCCGATCTCAATCTGGCGCGGAACTGCGGGGTCAAATCCTGTGCCTTGTTGAACGGGTTTACCCCCCGGGAAGTCTTGCTATCCCTTAAGCCGGATTTTACCTGTGAGGAACTGCCGGAACTCATGACCTTGTTTTGTTGAAAGAATTTAGCATGCTGAATAAGGTAAGAAAAACGATTGTCCGTTATGCCATGCTGGCACAGGGGGAACGGCTGATAGCAGCGGTTTCCGGAGGCTCTGATTCCGTTGCCCTCCTGAAGGTTCTAACCTTGCTGGCCCCGGAATATCAGCTTTCGCTGGTTGTGGCCCATCTGAATCACGGCCTGAGAGGCGACGAGGCGGACAGGGAAGAAGATTTTGTCCGCCGTTTGAGCGGGAGCATGGGATTGCCGTACGTGAGCAAAAAGGTGGATATTGCCGGCTTAAGGGAACAGGGAAAATCGCTGGAAGAGGTATGCCGCGATCAGAGATACGCCTTCCTGAGGAAAGCGGCGGCCGATTGCGGGGCGGCAAAAATCGCTCTGGGGCACCATCTTCGCGATCAGGCGGAGACGGTGCTGATGAATTTGTTGAGAGGCAGCGGGGCCGGGGGCCTACGGGGGATGCCTCCGGTGCGGGAGGGAATGATTGTCCGTCCTCTCCTTCATGTTAGCCGGGAAGAGATTCTTGCTTTTCTGGAAGAGCGGGGCCTCCCTTTCATGCACGATAGTTCCAACGACCAGGATTGTTATTATCGCAACAGGATCAGGCGCCACCTTCTGCCGTTCCTCAGGGAGAACTTTAATCCCCGAATCGAGGAGAACTTGTTCCGCACGGCGGAAATCCTGCGCCAGGAGGACGAATATCTGGAGGAAGAGGTCAAGGACTGGCTTAATAGTCAGGGCGTTTTTTGCCGGGATGAGGAGCCACAGGTGCAGATTTCGGAGTTGCTCCTGCTGCACGAGGCGCTCCAGCGCCGGATATTGAAAACTCTAATGATCCGGACATGCGGATCGGGGAAAGCTATCGGCTTCACGCATGTTCAGGCCGCCCTGGCATTGGCAGCGGGTGTCGAGGGTAGCGCCAGCCTGAATCTTCCCGGCGGTGCGGGGTTGCAGCGCGAATACGGATTGTTGATTTTTTCCCGCCGGTCCGGCCGGCGGGCATCCAGTGGTGAAGGACCGGGGAGGACCCTTGAATATTGTTATCCCGTCAGCATTCCTGGTCGTGTAGAGGTCAGGGAGGCAGGCATGGCCATTGACTTCCGGTTGGCAGACAGCCCCCGGGCTTCCTGCCGCATTGAGATGTCCGAGCGGATTGCCTATCTGGATTATGACGCTCTTTGTCCGCCCCTGGTTATCAGAAATGTCAGGCCCGGTGACAGGATGCAGCAACTGGGGATGACGGGAAGAAAAAAAATTCAGGCACTCTTCATTGACGAAAAGGTGCCTCGCGCACGCCGCCATCTTTGTCCACTTTTGGCAGATCAGCAATCGGTAATCTGGATTGCCGGCCTGCGGATCAGTGCCAGGGCAAGTATTACCGAAAATACACGGCAGGTACTCCAGGTAGAAATAATTTGAAATTACTGCGTGCTTAATGTAAGGGAAGGCTTTACGGGTGATGAGTTGAGGAAACCATCGCCAGACCGGCAATAATCTTGCCATAATTTGCAAGGAGAATCATTTGAATCCGCTTCAAAAAAATATCGCCCTTTGGCTGGTGGTTAGTCTGATTTTTATTTTTGTGTATCACCTCTTCAATCAGCCCAAGGTAGCTCAAGAAAATATTATCTTTAGTGATTTTATCAATTTTACTGATAAAGGGCAGATCCAGGAAGTCACTATTCAGGGGGATAATATTACCGGGAAATTGGCCAGCGGGAAGAATTTCAAGACCTATGCCCCGATGGACCCCGAATTGATACCGCTCCTGAAAGCAAAAGGCGTGCGTATCATTGCCAAGCCGGCGGACGAGTCCCCCTGGTTCATGACGATTCTTGTGTCGTGGTTTCCCATGATTCTTTTAATCGGCGTGTGGATTTTTTTCATGCGGCAGATGCAATCAGGCGGTGGCAAGGCCATGGCCTTCGGGAAGAGCCGGGCGCGGCTCCTCACTGACAAGTCCAAAAAAGTAACTTTTGCCGACGTGGCCGGAATCGACGAGGCCAAAGCGGAATTACAGGAAGTAATTGAGTTTTTAAGGGATCCCAAGAAATTTACCAGGCTCGGGGGAAGGATACCGAAAGGATTGCTGCTGGTTGGTTCGCCGGGTACCGGTAAGACCCTCCTGGCCAGGGCCATAGCCGGCGAAGCCGACGTGCCCTTCTTTAGCATCAGCGGTTCCGATTTTGTGGAGATGTTCGTTGGGGTAGGAGCTTCGCGGGTGCGGGATCTGTTCAATCAGGCAAAAAAGAACGCGCCCTGCATTATTTTCATTGATGAAATCGATGCGGTAGGCAGGCATCGAGGCGCAGGCTTAGGCGGCGGACACGACGAGAGGGAACAGACGCTGAACCAACTGCTGGTGGAGATGGACGGTTTTGAATCCAACGAAGGCGTCATCCTGGTGTCAGCCACCAACCGTCCCGATGTTCTCGACCCGGCTTTACTGAGGCCGGGGCGTTTTGACAGACAGGTAATCGTTCCGCTTCCCGATGTGAGGGGCCGGGAAAAGATCTTCGAGGTTCACGCCAAGAAGGTGCCTTTGGCCGACGACGTGGACTTTTCCGTTATTGCCCGCGGCACTCCCGGAAGTTCGGGCGCCGACATCGAGAATCTCGTCAACGAGGCGGCGCTTTATGCCGCCCGGTCCGGCAAAGACATGGTCAGTATGAATGACTTCGAATACGCGAAAGATAAGATCCTGATGGGCAGTGAGAGAAAAAGCATGGTCATCAGTGATGAGGAAAGAAGGAATACCGCGTACCACGAATCGGGTCATGCCCTGGTGGCCAGGCTGTTGCCGGGAACAGACCCGATTCATAAAGTGACCATCATACCCCGCGGCCGGGCACTCGGAATAACCCAGCAGTTGCCCATCGATGAAAAGCACTCTTACAACCGGCAGTTTCTGCTGAACAATATTACTACTCTTTTGGGCGGTAGGGCGGCGGAAGAGCTGGTAATGAACGATTTTACCACCGGCGCGGGTAACGACATCGAACGGGCTACTAATCTGGCCCGCAAGATGGTCTGTGAATGGGGCATGAGTGAAGAGATGGGGCCGCTTAGCTACGGCAAAAAGGAGGAACAGATATTCCTGGGCCGGGAAATTGCGACGCACAAGGATTACAGCGAAGATACCGCGGAGAAGATTGACCAGGAAGTAACCCGCATCGTCACCGAAAGTTACGAAAAAGCGAAGAAACTTCTCTCCGATAACATGGATGTTATGCACCGCCTGGCGGCCGAGTTGCTGGAAAAGGAAGTTTTGAACATGATCGAGGTGGATGCCATTATCGGCATGAATCAGCCTGTCCCCGCAGGTGAACCGCCGGAGGCAACGCCGGCGGCAGATTAGTTGCAAGTGGTTGTATGATTTCGGAAGTACTCAAAGTGACTGCAAACCCCATTTTTAAGACTTGCCGGCGGGAAATAGCGCTCGGGGAACGCACCCTGATCATGGGGATCCTCAACGTCACACCGGATTCCTTCTCCGATGGCGGCCGTTATTTTTCGCAGGCGCTGGCCGTGGAAGAAGGGTTGCGCCTCGTTGAGGAGGGTGCCGATATGCTGGACATCGGCGGGGAGTCTACTCGCCCTGGTTCTGAGCCCGTAAGTCGGGAGGAAGAATTGAGCCGAGTCGTTCCCGTCATCAGGGCCCTGGTGAATAAAATTGGCGTGCCCATTTCCATTGACACGACGAAGGCGGAGGTAGCCAGAGAGGCTATCGCTTGTGGTGCGGAAATAATCAATGATGTCAGCGCCATGAGATTTGACCGGGAGATGCCGGGCCTGGCGGCGGATTCGGGGGCGGGGCTAGTCCTCATGCATATGCGGGGGATGCCGAAAGACATGCAAACGGGATCTCTTCATTATGATTCGCTTATCGATGATATTACGGCCTTTCTTCGGGAAAGGCTGCAATTTGCCTTGGATAGCGGTGTAAAAAGTGAAAGGACTCTGCTTGATCCCGGCATCGGTTTCGGCAAAACGGTGGGAGATAATATGCGGCTGATAAAACATCTGGCGCACTTCGAGATGCTGGGGAGGCCCATCCTGATCGGCGTATCACGAAAAGCCTTCATCGGTAAAGTGACTGGGGGGGGACCTCAGGAACGTCTGGAAGGGACTGCCGCCGCAGTAGCGATGGCCATAGCCAACGGAAGTTCTGTCGTCAGGGTTCACGATGTAGCGTCCATGAAAAAAGTTGTGGTGATGACCGATGCCATCATCAGGGCCTGAGATGATTTACGGGATAGGTATCGACATTGCCGAGGTCAAGCGCCTGGCGGAGAGCATCGACAAGTGGGGTGAACGCTTCGTGACCCGGATCTTTTCGCCAGCTGAAATCGCTTATTGCGATAGCCGGCCTTTGCCGGCGATGCACTATGCGGCCCGATTCGCCGCGAAAGAATCTTTACTCAAGGCCCTGGGCATTGGATTGGGAATGGGTCTGAGCTTGAAGGACATAGAAGTTTCGGCCAATGCACAGGGTAGGCCGGAAATCGGCGTTTCGGGCAGGGGACCTGACATGCTGCGCGAGCGGGGAGTGCGGTGCATTCACTTGAGTTTGTCCCATACGCGGCATTCCGCAACCGCACTCGTGGTCTTGGAAAGATGAGAGCAATTTTCATGACGGAGCCGCCGCCGTCAGGTGGGGGCTTATTCAGTGAAGACATTACCTGTATTTCCAATAGTCCGGAGGAGACTTTTTCTCTCGGGCGGCTGCTGGGTGAAAAGCTGGACCGGGGCGATGTAGTGGCCCTCTGCGGCGAACTGGGCGCCGGTAAGACCTGTCTTACCCAGGGCATAGCCCGCGGGCTGGGCGTTCCAGAGGACTATCCGATTACCAGCCCTACCTTTACGATTATCAACGAATATTCAGGCCGGTTCGTCCTTTATCACCTGGACATGTACCGTTTGTCGAGTGCTGATGAACTGGACGGCATAGGGTATGACGTCTGTTTTGACGACCAGTGTGTAACGGTGGTGGAATGGGCGGAGAAGGTCAAGGACCTTTTACCGGAAGGAACTTTATTTGTGCTTATTACTTATCTCGAGGAAAATAAGCGTAAGATTACTGTCTCCCGCAAGTGGGAGGGAATCGATCATCTTAGGTGCGCAGCGCAGGGAGGTTGGTAGCTGATGGCATTGATTGTGCAAAAATACGGCGGGACGTCGGTCGCCAATCTGGAAAAGATCGAGAAGGTAGCGGAAAAAGTAATCCGTGCCAAGAATGAGGGCCACGACGTTGTGGTGGTCCTCTCGGCTATGGCCGGAGAAACGGACCGGCTGATACAGCTGGCTCAGAAGGCAGGAGGCGGTGATCCCGACAAGAAGGAATATGATTCCCTTATTTCCACGGGCGAGCAGGTGACCGTGACCTTGCTGGCGATGGTTTTGCGCAGGATGGGCTGCCAGGCGAGGTCATTGCTGGGATTCCAGGTTAAAGTCCTGACGGATCAGGCCTATACAAAGGCCCGGATCGTCAGCGTCGAAACGGAAGTAATCGAAAATGAGCTGAAGAAGGGTGCAGTCGTGGTAGTAGCGGGTTTTCAGGGTGTGGATGAGGGAAACAATATTACCACCCTGGGACGGGGCGGTTCCGACACCAGCGCCGTGGCCCTGGCAGCGGCCTTGAAGGCTGATGTCTGCGATATCTATACCGATGTGGACGGCGTTTACACTACTGATCCCAATATTTGCAGTAAGGCCCGGCGGTTGGAAAAGATTTCTTACGACGAAATGCTGGAGATGGCGAGGGCAGGGGCGAAGGTGCTGCAACCCCGTTCTGTAGAAATGGCGAAAAAATACGGCGTGCCTGTTTACGTAAAATCTTCGTTTACGGATGAAGGTGGGACTTTGGTGACCAAGGAGGATAGCGAGATGGAAAAAGAAGTGGTATCCGGAGTGACCTACGACCGCGACCAGGCAAAAATTACCGTGGTCCGCGTCCCTGATAGCCCCGGTGTGGCGGCACGATTGTTCACGCCGCTTTCGGAGCATAGTATCATGGTGGATATGATCATTCAGAATGCCAGCATGGAAGGATATACGGATTTGACCTTTACCGTATCCAAAAAAGACATCCGTGAAGCCGGCCGTCTTGTGGAAACGGCAGTGAAGGAAATCGGTGCGGACAGGCTGGAAGTGGATGAGGATGTGGCCAAGGTGTCGATCATTGGCGTAGGAATGATCAGCCATGCCGGCGTGGCGGCCCGGATGTTTTCCGTCCTGGCCGGGGAAGGAATCAATATTATGATGATAAGCACTTCCGAGATCAAGATATCCTGCGTGGTCAAAGCCAAATATACGGAGCTCGCCGTTACCGTACTCCACAGTGCCTTTGGATTGGACAGCAACTCGCAGTAAATTCACAGCCACATTACTTATGGATCAGGCGGTGGCTCCTATGATTGGCAAGCGCAGGCCGCTCACGAAGATACAGGCGGAAGGACTGGCCGTCGTGGTGGCTATGACGGCGTTGTTCTACGTCTTTGTACTTCTTGTCTCTTTTTTCCGGCCTTTTGCCGATACAACGGTGCCTTTCGGCATCGACGATCCGGGAACACTGGCGGTTGCCCTGAACGCCGATGGGCAGGAAAGGGGAGTTTTCTTCATGCCGCCCGGAACAACGGTTGCAGATTTATTGTCTGCTTCTGGCGCCGCACCGGCCTCCTCCCTTGACGGAAGCGACGACCGCCCTCTGCTGGCAAGCGACAAAGTTTATGTTACCAGTGCTTCTAAATCTTTGGCCGTTATCGGCAGGATGGGCGGCGCCCAGTCGCTGGCCCTGGATTTACCTCTTGATATAAATAGGCTTGCCCTAGAGGAACTCGTTCTTGTTCCCGGTATAGGCGATAAGATGGCGGTCGAGATCATCGCTTTGCGGGAGAAGAAAGGGCGTTTTCGCACTTTGGACGAACTAAAGGAAATTAGGGGCATTAAAGAAAAAAAGCTTTCACATTTAAGGAGATTTCTCCGTGTTTTGCCTTAACCCCGAGAAACGGGAGCAGGGCATTGACGACCGCACTGGTCGCCGGAAGGCAATTTATACCATTACTAATGGGGGATTGTTTCTGGCAAGGACGGTCTATTTCTTGTCGGTTTGGTAACTGTTAAAAAAGCTGAGGACTCGCCGGACGTAGGTCTGTGTTTCCCGATAAGGGGGTATTTGCCGGTTATAGCGGTTGACGGCGCCTTCACCGGCATTATAGGCGGCTAATGCCAGGTGGAGATTGTTTTGATACTGGTTCAGGAGGTACCGAAGGTACCGGACGCCGCCTTCAATATTCTGTTCCGGATGAAAAGAATCCGGTACTTGCAGGTAAGAGGCTGTAGCAGGCATGAGTTGCATCAGGCCACGGGCTCCGACACGGGAAACAGCCTGGTGATTGAAATTTGATTCAGCCTTGATGACTGCTTTTACCAAAGCCGAATCAACCTGATATTTCTCCGCCGTCTTTGCGATCAGCTGGTCATATTTGGTGATATCCGTCCCGACAGTGAAGTGGACGGGCTTTTCCTTCATCACGAGAACATAATTGGCGTTGATTTCCGTCGGTACGTTGGTGAGGTGAAGCACACCTTCGTCATCGACATATTTGTATATATCGGCTCGGGAATCCAGTGGAAGAATAAAGCTGGCGAGCAATAACAGAAATAAGATTCTCATATTTTCCCTTGTCATCAACTGTCCCACAAGCGTAAAAAAATTCTCTGACCTGCTTGGTCAGCCGAAACCTTTTGAGGGCCGGTAAGTGTTACAGGGGGAGTGCAGCAATCCCCCCCCCCTCTTCCCCACTGTCTCTTCTATCTCATTGCCGTCGATTTTTCAAGTTGTTTTTCCTTTGTCCTTGACATGCCCCGCTCATGGTGATAATGACGCGCTGAAAGATTACGGTCGGGGCGTGGCGCAGTTTGGTAGCGTATCTGAATGGGGTTCAGAGGGTCGGAGGTTCAAATCCTCTCGCCCCGACCAATTATTTACTTAATATTATTGATTTTTTTATCTGAAAGGTCACGATCTGGACTCGATCTAAAATCCAGCACATTAGTAATTCTCTGTTGAGATCTTTGAGCATACCGACGGGTGATATTCGTTGATGTATGGCCCAGGACATCACGCACCATTTCCATTTCAACGCCCTGGTCAAGCAGTTGGCAACCGAGGCTGTGCCTGATTGCATTATACAAGTTTATCTCCACACCTGCTTTCTTACAGGCTGTCTTCCACCGTTTAGTCATTGACTTCCATGTGTAAGGACTCGCATCCTCTCTTGAGAAGATGTAAGGCGATAGGCATAAGGGCAAAGCGTCAAGTATTCTTCGTGCATTTGCTGTTATACCATAAACTCTCTGTTTACCTGTTTTAGTAGATTGCCCTCGGGTCGGCCCATTCTCGCCGGAACGCATAAACCTAATAATTATGTATTTTCAGTCCCCCGTGTTACTATGTCGGGGGGATAATGCGAGCCATACAGACCAGAGGAAGGAGTTACCCACAGCCATGCCCGCCCGGCTCCCCCAGGGCCGCGGGCGTGGCTGTGGATAACTCAGTTTTATACGGGTAAACTCTATCATTTCTTGCTTTCTTGAAATATAGAATGTCAATATTTCCATTGAAATTCATGAGTATCAATAGTAGTCAATAAGAAATGCGTAGGCTATAAGTCGAGGGTACGAACTAGAGGAGAAAGTGCATTGCCAGGGATCGACAAAGCAGGAGGGAGAGATGGGATTCCAAAATTGGATGGCACGAAGAGGAAATGTTGGAGGAACTGCAAGAGCGGTTGCTAACTGCTGGAGAACATTTAAAGAGAAAAATCCTGCCATGAGCCATAAAGAGATTAGCGAAGCATACATTGACTTGCGATATGGATTGACTCGTGAGCCACATTTAGCCAAAGCAGTACTTAATTTAATGAAGGAGAATAAAATAAATCCCCTAAATCTTTCATGGAATATTCTATTGGCAGAAAATGCCAATGAAGTTTTGACTGTTAAAGAACACGCTTATGAATGGAAAAAAATAATGAAAGAGGAGATAGAGAAAATAGGTGTCACTGCGGAATAAAAAAAGGAACTTGTTGGAGGATTCTTATGAGCCTATCAGATGATGTTAGGACGTACTGCAACAAAACTTACATAGAGCCAGCCAGGAGCAAGGGGGACACGACGGTCGAAATCCGCTCAGGCGATGTACATCAGGCACTGAATTATAAGAATCGCTATCCACTGGTTTGCTCAGCAATCGGTTCCAATCGCTTTGAGGAAGAATACTATGTTAAAAGGTTGTGCGTGAAGGGACCGCTGAACGGGGTAAGCACGCTATTTACTTTCAAGCTGGTGTAATGAGCCATTCCAATCGACCACATTGAGCGTTGACATTCTCTGTTTCGATTGGCAAGTCATTGATTAGTAAATTTGAAATAATTTAGTATGTAGGCGAAACCGTTACAATTGTCGAGGAACGAATTCTAACCAAAATTATTGCCAAAATATATATTCCTCCCAGTGCCCATTTTCGTTTTTCCCGGCGAGCCAGCGTGAACGTTCCGCAGTAATATGTTTTTACAACCCCTTACTTGTCTGATAAAGAGATAATAAAATGCACCCTAAGGAGCAAGGCATGAAAAAATTAAAATACGTGATTTATCAGGAAGGGAAATATTTCGTTTCCCAAGGGTTGAATATCGACGTTGCCAGTTGCGGTGATACAATGGAGGAAGCCGTATCAAACTTGAAAGATGCCGTTGAGCTCTATTTAAAGGACGATGATAGCGGCCAACTTTATCAATCTATTGAGAATGCTGCACTGGGTGAAACGCTGATTAATGCCTAAGTTATATTCATCTGACCACATCATCGCCATGCTGCTGCGTCATGGCTTCATAGAAACGGGACAGACCGGCAGTCATAGGAAATTCCGAAAAGGCGCAAAGGTTGTTGTCGTGCCGCATCCCCGTAAAGAAATTCCCGCAGGGACTTTTGCATCCATTCTAAGACAATCCAGCCTAAGTAGGATAGATTTTGATCTGAAACATTAAAACTTTTCTGTAATTAAAACCATACACGCTCTAAACTCGATCTAAATGATAAAATATCAATTGTATGTAATTGATATAATTTATGATTAGTTATAAGGGGCATAGGTTCAAATCCTCTCGCCCCGACCAATTATTTACTTTTTTCCTTTTTCGGGTTATGCTGTCCTACATATTCAGTTGGCGGCTGGCAGCAGAATATTCTCCTAATTTTCTCAGAACAATCCCACCATTATGGTTTCTTTGCTATCCCTCTTGCTTATATTGGACTAAGGTCCAATATCCTGAAACGTCCCCTTTGCATATGATAAAATAAATTATTGACGGTATTGGTCTGATGTCCAGTGCCGGGAATATCTTTTCACTATAATGCCACCTAGCCTCAGTTACGTTTGCTCTAAGAGCGGATGACAGCGGCCACAAAGGTATTTTATATGGATGAGATGAAGTCTGTCACGATGATTGCGGACTGTTGCAAGATCACGGATTTAGAGCCCTGTCTTCCAAGAAGACGGGGCTTTTTGTTTGTGTGGAGCAAAAGACACGACCGCGCGAGAAGGGAGGAGGGTGAAATCAGGAAGGAGGTAAGGTACTGATGACAATACACGACGAGAATGATTTTGACAATGAGGCGGAGTGTTACGAAGATCAATGTGCCAAGGAAGGTTTTGAAGAGCAGGAGGAAAGAATCCTGACCGATCAGGAATGGGAGGAAGAGAAGGCGAGGAGAGGCGAGGAGCAGCTTCTGCAAGAGCAGGAAGAGAACTGGGTGGCACTGGGTTTTGATGAAATACTTGAAGGAGGATGAGGACGTTAGCAGGCGGAATTCATCGGCAGCAATTAATCAAGACAGGAAGGGAGCTTGTGATGGAAGAACAGAAAATAAAGGAAGCGTATAAGGAGTTGGCGAAAATTGTAGGTGAACAGTATGTTTCCAAGGACAAGGAAGACCTCATGCCCTATGCCCGTGATGAGGTATCCCAGGCATTTAAAACATACTTGGCAGACCTGGTCGTAGCGCCGGGTACGGTCGAGGAGATTCAGGAAGTCCTCAGGCTTTGCAACAGGATCAAGCTGCCCGTATATCCCTATGCCTATGGCGTCAGTATCAGCAGTACGGCACTGCCGAGGGTAGGGGGATTGATGCTGGTGCTGCGCCGGCTGGACCGGATCCTTGAAATCAACGATGAGACCCATACGGCCACGATCGAACCGGGTGTAACCTGGTCCAAGCTGTTTTTCGAGGCCAAGAAAAAGAAGTTGGAGCCCCTGGGGCTGGGCGGCGGACCTCACAGCGGTAGTCTGATCGGCAATTTTGTCCTGGGAGGCGGCAATACCGGCGGCATCGATATCAATGAAGAGGTGGCCTGTGAAGTCGTATTGCCTGACGGGGAAGTTATGTGGACCGGATCGGCGGGAATGAAGGGACATGAAAAACTCAATCCCTGGTGCCGGGTGGGTTACGGAATGAACCTGACGGGAGTTTTTCACGGGTCCCTGGGGACCTATGGGGTAGTGACCAAAGTTCTCCGGCGGCTCTATCCCCTCCGGAATATCGAGGAGCGGATACAAATCGGCTTCGATAGCTTTGAGAATTGCCTGAAAGGCATGAAGGACCTTGTTGATCTCGGCATTTCGAAACAGGTCTATGGCGTCAACGGCGTACAAGCGGCGATGATTGCCGCCGATTCGGAAATCATCCACGATCCGGTAGCTTATGAAGCATTCGAGAAAACCTTCCCGGAATTTCTGATTGTCGATAAGATCAGCTGCTACAATGAGAGACAACAGAAGGTCTATCGAGAATTGATCCAAGAAACGGCGGGACGATACGGCGGGGAGACGGTCTCGTACTCCGGCACGACCCAGGACGCCCTATCAGAACTCTGGGACGGCAGCTCTTCGGTAGCGATCCGCTATTTGCGGCATAACCCGCATCTTATGGCCTTTGGTATGCTGCCTCCTTCGATGCTGCCGGGACTCCGGGAGATCACCAAAAAAATAATGAATGAGCTGGATTACGAGCTCACGTCTTTTTCGAATAAGGTTATTGAACATCCCCGGTGCTGGATTTCGCCCTGGGAAAGGAATGAAAGTTACCTTTTTGAACAAGAAATGGAGTTCGTTCCGGAAGACCCGGAATCGGTGAGGAAATTCCTGGCCTTTCAGAAGCGTTACTATGAGGAATCGGCCAAGTATGGCAGCAGTCAGATCAATGCCGGTTTCCTGAAAAGGATGGAACCCCTGATGTGGCCGGGCTACATGAAAATCATCCGGGGGGTAAAAGAACTGCTGGACCCGAACAATATCATGGCCCCGAAACAGATGCTGAAAGATGTTTAACAGACAGGAGGAGATACCGAGATGTCAGAAAGAAAACCTATAAAAATCGCTGATGAAATCAAGCCATTCTCTGGATATAAAGAAGATATCTATAACTGTATGAAGTGTGGCGCCTGTCGAGTCGCCGTTCGGCAAAGTCTGCCCTCCTGTCCGGCTGGTAATAAACACGTCTTTGATTCTTATTATTCCATCGGCAGAATGGAAATCGCCCGTTCCATCATGGAAGGGGATTTGGAGTGGAATGAGAATACTGCCAAACGTTTCTTCAATTGCGCCTTGTGCGGAAGCTGCGACAATCATTGCGACTATGTGAATGGCACCTTTTCCCCGATGGAGGTTTTCCTCATGATGAGGCGAGAGTTGGTGAACCGGGGTTTAGGTCCACTTCCCAGCCAGCGGCCTTTAGTCGAGAGCGTCGAGCAGTACAACAACCCTTTTGCCAAAAAAGAACGGGGTAAGAATCTGCCCTTTAAGGCAAAAACGGTCGACCGCAACACCGATGTCCTTTTTTACGTGGGTTGTGCTTTGGAATTCGATCCCACTTCCAGTTTTATCACTAAGGAAAGCACTGAATTGATGAACAAGGCGGGGGTTAATTGGGGAATCCTGAAGGGTGAAGAAGTTTGTTGCGGTTTACCGGTACTCGAGTTAGGCTACGAAGACTTATTCGCCAAGCTGGCCAGGAAAAATATCGAGACGATCAATAAAAGCGGGGTAAAAACGATAGTAACCGCCTGTACCGGCTGCATGAGCGCCATGAATCGCGATTGGTCCCGCTACGGCGAACTCGATGCGGAGGTAATGCATATCACCGAATTTGCCGATCGACTTATTAAAGATGGTCAAGTGAAGATAAAGGGCAGCTATAACAAAAGGGTTACCATCCACGACCCGTGCCAACTCGGTCGATTTAACGGTATCTACGAAGAACCGAGGGACATACTGCGGGCCATTCCCGGAGTTGAATTCCGGGAGATGGAAAGGCATCATGAAGAGGCGTATTGCTGCGGCGCCGGCGGCGGCTTGATTGCCCTTGATCCGGAGTGGACCGCACAAACAGCCACGGAAAGACTGCAAGAGGCCCTGGCTTGTGGTGCGGAGGCGATGGTTATCCCCTCCTGTCCTACCTGTTATCTGAACTTTGATATGGCCCTGCACGGATATGCGGGAGCGGTGAAACTTTACGAAGCTGTCTGGGCGAAAGTGCCGGCCGCGGCCAAGTTTATGGGTATTGCCCACAAGCTGAGTTCCCCCTTCATGAAAATGAGAAAGACGGTGGATATCGAGGTCTTGGATGAGATTCAGTTGCTAAACAGGGTAGTTTGACATTTGCCTTGCCTGTGACAACTGTGTTATGTAAGAAGACGGTCGACCAGGGGGTGGACGAACCACCCCCTTTTTTTAGTAAGTTGGAAGTTGTTTTCGGCATTTCTTGATAAGTCAGCAATCATATACTGACTTTCTAAAGTAAAGTAAATTCGTAACTTATCCTGCTTGGCGGGACTTATCTTTTTATCGGGGGTGGGGAAGCGCGATAGATGAGAGTGTTGAAAGAAGGTTTGGCGGATCTGAGCAAGGAAGAATTATTAGCGGTAGTAGAAATGTTTTCCAGCAACTGGTTGACGGTTGACGGCCTCTGGTTTACCTTGGTGGAAGATAAATATGGATTGGAAGCCGCTCTGGAGCTGGATATGAAGATGTGGCAGCAACAGGGATTAATCGAGGCCCGAAGAATCAAGAAATATATGGGTATCGAAGGTGGGGGAGTGCAAGGGGTGTTGAAAGCGCTCCGGTTCATGACCTTTGATCCCGCGATGCCCTTTGAATATTTACTGGATGAAACAAATCCGGGCACTGCTTATATGTGGGTGCCTTTTTGCAGACCTCAGGAGGGAAGAAAAAAGACGGCCAGGGGTGAGTTCCCCTGTAAGGCCATGGGAATGGCATGTTATGAGGGCCTGGTCAAGGTAATTGATCCCTCGGTAAAGGTTGAGTGTCTCTTCGCCCCTCCTGACAGTCACCCCGCGGAGGCCTGGTGTAAATGGAAATTCACTTTGACCTCGCCATAATAATGAGGGTTTCTTATTGACAAATGGAACGGCAATAAATAATGTAGTGCCAGTTGCGGTGGGCCGGGCGAAGGAAATTGTGCCGGCGGAATGGATTATCAAATCTACGGGTGATTTAATTGATAGACATGTATGTATGCAAGAAGAAAGGGCAGCTTATCAGCGAGGTTTGCCAGGATGCCACATGTGAATGGCGACTGAAAAATGTCAATTTTCTTAACTGCACGTGGGTAGCGTGCAATTACGGTCCTTTTACCCTGGAAGAGGTCGGCGAAATGATGGGTGTCACTAGGGAAAGGATCAGACAGATAGAAGCAAAGGCCCTGAAGAAGTTACAGCATAAAAAAAGAAGAGATCAATTGCGGGATTTTGCTTCTCCGGACACGGACTGGGATAAGCAGAGTTTCATTTAAGCCCATCTTTCTTACGATTTTTTAATCCCTTCCAGAACTCAGCCATATGCTCTTGTTGTTCTGTTCGTGCGAATAATTGGGCACTTAGCCCGAACTCGATATCGAAGAGAGAAGCCGTATCCATTTGCTGGGCGAGGCGCGAGACTTTCTTGACGGCTTCAATGGCCCTCACAGACCGGTGCGATAGCTCCTCCGCCATAATCACGGCCTCGGATAAGATCTTGTCGGGGGGCACCACCATGTTGACCAGACCGATGCGCAGAGCTTCCCGGGCGGCAATAGGTTCGCCGATCATGGCAATTTCCTTGGCTTTGGCTGTACCGACCAATTCCTTTAGCGGCGTAAAGAGGGGATTCAGGCCGAACTTAAGTTCAGGATGACTGAAAATGGCGCTCTCCGAGGCGATGATCATATCGCATACAGTTGCCAAATTAAAGCCACCCCCTAAGGCGATGCCCCCGACAGCGGCAATAACGGGTTTTCTAAAGGTGTAAATCTGTTTCAGGTATTCGCTGATCGACTTGAAATAGTCATCAATCTCATCCGCTGCCAAGGCGGTCATTTCTTTGATATCGACCCCTGCGGAAAAAATGAAATCACCGCCTGTAAGGATGACCGCCGAGGTATCGCCGTCATCGGCAAGCGATGTAAAGCAGGCCTGAATTTCCCGCCGCATCTCTTGGGAAAGAGCGTTCATTTCATGGGGACGGTTCATGGTTATGATACTATAACCCTGACGCGTGTCCTGAATAATAGTCCTGTAATTCATTCGGCAAACTATAAACCATATTCATAAATCAGATTCACCCCTCGGGGAAGGGCGGGAAGCTTTTCTTTGACGATGTCGGCGAGAGAAACGGCGGATTGCTGCAAGATGAAATCCCAAAAAGTGATATCTTTCTTTCTGGCGTAGACGGTTTCGGGGAGACCTTTCAGACCGGCCATTTTGCCCGCCAGTTGAATGGCCGCTGCCTTGTCGCCAAGATCATCGACTAATTTCAATGTTTGCGCCTGACGACCGGTAAAAACCCTTCCGTCCGCTATTTCCTTAACATCATCCTCAGGCATTTTTCTGTCTGCGGCGACAACATCGATGAACTGATGATAAATATCGTCAACCAGGACCTGCAATACCTGCTTTTCATCGGGCCGCATTTCCCGCGTGGGGGAGCCGATATCCTTATACTTTCCACTTTTGACAACGGAAGCCCTGACCCCGATCTTCTTAAGCAGGTCTTCCGCATCGGTAAAATACATGATCACGGAGATGCTGCCGGTAATCGTACCGGGATTGGCGACGATCTTGTCGGCGGCACAGGCAATCAGGTATCCCCCGGAAGCGCCGACAGAGCCGAGAGAAGCGACCACTTTCTTCTTTTTCTTTAATTCTTTGATTGCCGAGTAGATTTCCTGAGAAGCTGCAACACCACCACCGGGCGAGTCTATTCTGACGACCACGGCCTTAATGTCGTCGTCTTTCCGGAAGGCATCGAGCTGTTCGACTACCTCTTGTGAACTGGCAATAACTCCGCGGACATCAACAATGCCGACTTTGCCCTGATAGGAAAAAGAACTGCCGCCGGTTAAGGCCCTAAAGCCGTGCAAAAGAAGAATTGATACCAGACCTAATAGCGAAACCAAGCAGATTCCGAAAATGACAGGGTGTTTTCTTATCGCCATCCGGTAATCACTCTTAGTTCTCCACACTCAAAATCCGCACATCCGCTAAGGCCTTGCCCAGATTGGAACCTACACTTTCCCTGTTGTTGATGTAGTGGTTGGAAGTGTGCTTGTCGATTTCTGCCTCACTATCTTTTAAACTCAACCGGATTTTCTTATTCTTGGCATCGATATTCTTTATCGTGGCCGTCACCCGGTCGCCAACGGCAAACAGTTCGGCCGTCGATTTTACTCGCTTGTTACTCACCTCGGAGATGTGGACCAGCCCCTCTATACCGTCCTCAATTTCCAGAAACATGCCGAAGTCAGTAATATTCGTCACGATACCGGAAACGGTTGACCCGGGAGCATATTTGGAAGTCAGCTGTTCCCAGGGGTTTGGTTCAATCTGCTTTAAGCCCAGAGAAAATTTTTCATTTTCCACGTCCACATGGAGAACCTTGGCTTCTATTTCCTGATCTTTGACAAAGTGTTCAGCAGGGTTGGTCACGCGCTGTTTCCAGGAGATGTCCGAAACATGGATCAGTCCATCTATGCCCTCTTCCACGCCGACGAAGATTCCGAAATTGGTAATATTCTTGATTGTGCCCCGAATAATGGTTCCTTCCGGATATTTATCCCTGATGGCTTCCCACGGATTGGGCGTTGTTTGCTTTAAGCTGAGAGATATGCGCTTGTTATCCTGATTGACATCGATGACCATTACCTGGACAGGTTTGCCTACCGTTAGAATCTTGGAGGGATGTTTAATCTCTCTCGTCCAAAACATTTCCGAGACATGAATCAGTCCTTCCACTCCCGGTTCGAGCTCGATAAAAGCACCGTAGTCAGCGATACTCACGACTTTGCCTTCCACGATGAAACCGACGGGGTACTTCTCAGCAATTGTCAGCCACGGATTCTCCGTCAGCTGCTTGAGGCCTAAGGAGACCCTTTCCTTCTCACGGTCAAAAGAAAGCACTACGACGCTTACCTTGCTGCCTTTGGTAAAGTAATCCGCGGGGCGGGTAATCCGCCCCCAAGAGATGTCTGTAACATGAAGCAGGCCGTCAATGCCACCCAAGTCGATGAAGATACCGTAATCGGTAATGTTCTTGACAACACCCTCAACGATTTTGCCCTCCTGAATATTTTCGAGGGTACTTTTCTTCTCTGCTTCCCTTTCCTGTTCCAGGATGGTTCTTCGGGAAAGTACAATATTACTTCTCCGGCGGTCGTATTTAAGAACGTTAAAAAACACCGTTTTACCGACGAATTTGTCCAGATCTCTAACCGGCCGGAGATCGACCTGCGAACCAGGCAAGAAGGCGGCTACACCGTTGACATCAACGGAAAGCCCGCCTTTGACACGCTCCTTGACGGTGCCTTTGATTGCCAGATTTTGTTCACAGGCAACCTTAATGTCATCCCATACCCTAATCTTGGCGGCCTTATCCCGCGACAAAACCAGATTACCTTCCTCGTCCTTCCGGTCGATAAAGACTTCGATATTATCGGCAACCGAAAAAGCAATAATTCCCATTTCATCTTTCAGTTCTCTGATGGGGATGTAACCTTCTGTTTTCCAGCCGACATCTACCATCGCCACGTCGTTTGTGAGCTGTACTATCCTTCCCGAGACTATTTCACCAAATTGGACATTCTGCAGGGTTTGTTCATAAAGGTCTTTAAAAGAAAAATCCTGTTCCTTTCCCGATGAAGATAGGCCGGGTATTGCTTCCTCCGCGAAATTAGTATCTGCATGCTGTTCGAAAATGTGGTTATCATCGTTGACCATTAAAGGTGTACCCCCTGAAAATAATAAATGCTTTACAAATTCACCGGCAGATAACATATTCATGAAGAAATATCAAGGAAATAAAAGCCTGCCCTGAAAATAAATAGCTATGCTTTCTCGTCGTGACAGAGGATCAGGGTCGCCATTGCTTCCACTACATCCCTTACAGCCATGTGGGTCGAATCAATGATATGCGCATCAGCAGCGGGTCTAAGCGGTGCCGTTGCCCGCTCTTTGTCCTGTTTGTCCCTCAGCGTAAGATCACTTTCCACCTGGGCATAATTGCCGCCGGTCTCCCGGTCCAGGATCTCTCGGTAGCGGCGTTTTACCCGTTCCTCAGTGGCCGCATCCAGGAAAAACTTAAAATCAGCCTGGGGAAAAACAACTGTTCCCATATCCCTGCCTTCCGCAATGATTCCACCTCTGGCGCCGACGCTTCTTTGAATATCCAGCAAGGCTTGTCTGACACTGGGACGTGCGGATATGGCAGAGGATAACAGGCTAATCTCCTCCGTTCGCAACAGGTTTTCGGCGATCTCTTTTCCGTTTAAGAAGACCGACATCTTGCCATCCCTGTTTTTCACGCCTATTCTTAAGCTGCGGCCCATTGCAGCCAATTTGTCATCATCCTCGGGCCTGATACCCTCTTGCTTTGCCCAATAGGCAAAGGCCCGGTAGAGGGCGCCGCTATCCAAATATATGTAGGAGAGGCGCGTTGCCAGCGCCTTACTTACCGTGCTCTTGCCGGCACCGGCTGGCCCATCGATAGTGATTATCAGTTTTTTTCCCATAGTATTCGTCCCCCTGCCGGTGAATGAACAAGCACATGCAGCAATTGTCCCTGGCCTGGATTTGTATCATATGTCTTGGCGCACCTCAATATTTTCCCTGGTTCCGGTTCCATCTGCGAGGTTGAAGCCGCAACGATGGAAGTAATGCACCTTTTTACGAGCTATTGAATGCGCTACAACAGAGGACCACTCCCGCGCGGCGGAAAAATGGGGCAAGGCGCCTGCCCACAGTCGCCTTGCGTAACATTTCCAAAAGAGGTAGAATAATCACACTCGACCCTTCGAAGACACTGATTCCGCGTTATCGGGGCAAGAACATCCACTGTGAGCATAAGTTTTGGGTATCAACAAGTTGGCTTTTAACATCAAGAAAAAAATAGTCTTTGCCATCGTAATCCTTGCGTTATCCTCACAGAGCGTGCCGGTGGTCGCCTCCCTGACATTGGAAGATGAAAGGAAATTGGGGGGGGAGATTTATGATAATCTGGAAAAGAACAAGCTCATTTATCACAATGCCCGCATAGGAGAATATATCAGGAAGGTGGGGAAACAAATTATTTCCCAGGTATCCAACTCACCCTTCGAATATCGTTTTTTTGTTATCAACAGTTGGGCGATAAATGCTTTTGCCACTCCAGGCGGTTATGTATATGTCAACGTGGGCTTGATCAATCTGGCCGAAAATGAAAGCGAATTAGCCGGAGTGCTAGCCCATGAAATAGCTCACGTGAGTTCCCGCCATATTTCTGACATTGTTGA
>Ga0082335_1001023_pt1 | contig 64492 bp, 54 predicted proteins | sample Subgrocontami58m_FD_72375 | JGI IMG/M metagenome (GOLD analysis project Ga0082335, IMG submission 72375) | Subsurface groundwater microbial communities from S. Glens Falls, New York, USA - GMW37 contaminated, 5.8 m (SPADES assembly) (version 2) ... | reverse complement strand
GGATTCGTCAAAAATGTTGACTGGATTCATTGTCTACTTAACGCCTAACAATTAAATATAAAGCCTTGTAGGTCGGACAACAGCTTTACCGTTGCCCGACATTTAATGACTAATGAGGATAAATGATAAAACTCTTTTCATAGTGAAGCACCGAAATGTCGGGCACGAACAGCATGTGCCCGACCGGGCTACCCGGCTAGATTACCAGTGGAGCGCTGTCTTCAAGACTAATGGAAATTTTTTTACCGACAGCCGCGGCGGCTTTTGTCAGCGTGGCTAAGGTTACAGAATGGCAGTTGGGATTAAGCAGCCTGTCCAGTTGGGTGCGGCTGGTGTTCATGCGTTTGGCCATTTCGGTTTTGCTGATATGGGTCTCTTCCATCGTTTGCGCGATCATGCAGGCAATGACCTTTTTAATTGCCGCCGCTTCTACTTCTTCCAAAATACCTTCTTCTTCAAGAAAATCATCGAAGTCAGAGCCAATATGTGGATTCATTTAGGTATCTCTCAATTTTTTTAACCGATCTTTCGCAAGTTTCAATGCTTGCTTAGGTGTTTTTTGGTCTTTTTTGATAAAGCCATGCAACAAGACCAGGGTTGCGTCATCGACCACAAACAGCACCCGCGCAATCCGGTTTGGCAATTTGATGCGGATTTCCCAAATGTCACCGTCAAGATGATCCACCAACGGCAAGCCCAAAGGCCAACCGAATTGAGCGGACTTAATAGCTTCGCCTATCGCTTTTCTTTCTTCGGCAGGCAAGTCCTTAAGCCAATCACGCACAGGTTCGGAACCTGATGTGTCTTGTTTGAAAAACTTAACGGCAAGTCGTGGGATACTGGTGTCTGGTTTCATTAGTAAATCCTTTTACACGGGTTGTAATCAAACGAATGTACCATTTATGGTACATTGCTTTGGAATTGTAAATATTATGAGGATAAATGACAAGACTCTTCTTATAGTGAAGCATCGAAATGTCGAGCACGAACAGCATGTGCCCGATCTACAAGGCTGTAAAAAAACCTTTAATTAGAACCGTTAGTTACTTCTTAGTAATTTATTGCTAACATACCGCTTGCAAAAACAATTTGTTTTAGCAAAAAAAAACCGCCCTTTACAGGACGGTCTTTTTACTACCTTGATTTAGTGTTTATTGCCTCCTTTCTTTCAATAAAAGATTGAGGGCCAATACAGCCACGGTCAAACACATGATATTTGTAAGCCCTATCATACCGTTGGCTTCATATATCGTCATAAAAAAACTAAGTAATAACGTTAATTTCATTAGAAATCTCGAAAATTTCTGATTGAAAGACAGCTCAGCTAATGATATAGCTTTGCTGAGAACAGATGACTCGCTACCAACGAGTCATCTGTTTATATTATTTCACAATAATTAAGTTTTTAGGGTTTTAATCAACTCTAAAAAACAAAATTTAATTTTTAAAAATCCTGTATTCCTGTCATAAAATCCAATTATTTATATAAATATAATTGCATACGACTTAGGTTGTTTTGGCGTTTTTCGTGTTATTTTCTCTTAAAAAAAAGCCCTAATGTTAATAACACAAAACCATATTTATAATAAATCGACGGCAACAATTGCCGCCAATGTACGCTTCTAGCATAAACCCCTTCACTTATCACACCACGATCCTAAGACCTAGCGATAAACTCAATTTTCAAATGGGTGATCTTGCGTCCGGTTTTTTTGCGGGTGATATTGACCTGAATATTAGCTTTTTCCAGCAGTTCCGCTTTGACGACATCAAGCACTCTGTTCTCGAACATGCTCCATGCGTAAACATCGGGAACACCCAGCATTTTCCGCAACTCTTCGACAGAAACGGTCAGCCATCCGGCAAACACGCCGCCCGTATCCTCTTTTTTTTGCGCCCATGAAACCAGCAGCTCATAAAACCGCCAAGTGTAGGAACTGCTAAAGTCTACTGCCGCTTTAAGTGGATAGCTGGAAAACTTTGCCCGTAAACCAATCAGGTGCGGCACAATCCGAGGATTAAACGCCACCGTGACTTTACCCGCTTTTTCTTCGTAAATCGCTTCGATGGTCAACGTCATTTTTCTAATTCTGCCGTTGTCTTCATTAACAATAATAATCCGATTCAACAAAGCATCAACTGCGCTGCTCAAGTCCCTATAGGCGATTTTTTCACTGACACCAAATGCCTTGGCATAATCCAACGCCCGAAGCTCAATATCTTGGATATTGTCGTTACGCAACGGGTTCAGTTTGCTGATTAAGGCTTCCATACAACGTTTTTCCACCAAACCAAACCGGTAATAAGCACGACTGAGCGCGTGACTTTTGGTCACGGTGTTGTTGGTTAGTTCATGATCAGGGTCGGCATTGGCCAAGGTGTTTTTATTGGCGGCCCGTTTTTCAATATTTGCCTTTATGCGAGCCAATGCCGCATCAATATCACAATCACCCATAAAATTTAGATTCTTATTAAAAGAAACATATATTATAATGTTTTCTTTAACCATCAAAATGTTTCTTTAATACCATCAAAAGTTTTCTTTTAACCATCAAAATGTTTCTTTTAAGTCTGTAAATTGATGATTTTAAAAACGAATTCGGCCTTAGAAACAAGAAGAAACATTAGAAACAGGGAATCAACCTAAGAAATCGCCAAAAGCCCCTTTTTTCCAACTAATGAAAGTAATTTAAGCGATGTACCGGAAGGGTCCTTCTCGCCCCATTCCCATTGGCTGACAATGCTTTTTGAAACATTCAGATAATGTGCGAAAACAACTTAGCTGACGTTTTCGCGTTCGCAGATATTGTGGAAATGTCGGGCCACGGTGAAGCCGTTGTCCGACCTGATTTCACATTACACAGACGAAACCGTCGTCACCTGAAGATTAACACGCAGGGTTTTACGCAGTACATCGACAATGGCGGTTAAATTGTCCATCGTTGGGTTCCCCCGTGCCGATAGCATCCGATGCAAGCTTTTGCTCGGCTTAGCCGTTTGCAGGGCGAGTTCTTCAAAGCCAACGGTAGTGTTGACCAAATCCCTCAGGATAAGTCGGGCGGTTTCCGGTTCACCGTTGATAAAAAGCTCAATGGCTTCATTCAACAAAGCGGCGGCAAAGGCGGGGTCTTGTTGAACCCGTTCCTTCACTGTTTCTTTAAAATCTCTTGTCAACGTCATAAGGGTTATTTTTTCTTGTTTCTAGCGGTGGTTTTTTCGGTTTGTTTGCGCTGTTTATAGTCGCTGTATAATTTTTTTGCCCGCTCAATATCGGTTTGCTGGCTTTGTTTGCTTCCACCACCCAATAAGATGATCAGTTGCTTTCCCTCTTGAACCAGATAAATCCGATACCCTGGTCCCCAGTCAATGCGATATTCGCCGATCCCGTCAAACCATTTTATATTTGACGTGTTACCCAATTCTAATCGGGCCTTGGCGACGGTGATTTTGGCAGCCGCCATTGTGTCCAATTTCTGGAACCACTTCTGATAAGGGCTGGACCCGTCTTCACACAAATATTCCTGAACTTTCATTTTTATAAGCCTTGTCGTCCTTGACGGTGTGATTTAAGTAACTTAAATGTTACCATAAAGTAACGCTTACGGCAAAATCGCAAGGCTTTAGTTTTAGCTTATAACCTATACGGAAAACCCATCGAAAAACACCGCCCCGGAAGCTGCGTAAAATCAGGTTTTCGGGTTACACTAAAAGCCATACGTTAGACACCCGTTTGACGTATAACTCACATGACTCATGGAGCTAAACCATGTCACGCCGTGCAGCGCTGTATTTAAGAGTATCGACCGACGAGCAAACGACGGAGAACCAGCGCCTGGAACTGAGCGCCGTTGCAATTCGGGCAGGCTGGACAATCGTTGAGACTTACGAAGATGCAGGCATCAGCGGCGCCAAAGGCCGCGATAAACGCCCGGCCTTTGACAAGTTATGCAAAGATGCGGCCCGGCGCCGCTTTGATGTGGTGGCGGTCTGGTCGGTTGACCGCCTGGGCCGAAGTCTTCAAGACCTGGTGGCGTTCCTGTCCGATATTCACGGCTTCGGCATTGAACTTTATTTGCATCAGCAAGGCATCGATACCACGACACCGGCAGGTAAAGCCATGTTTCAAATGCTGGGCGTGTTTGCGGAATTTGAGCGGGCAATGATCCGCGACCGCGTGAAATCCGGGCTGATCAGAGCCAAGGCGAACGGCGTCACGCTGGGCCGACCACAAACAAAACCGGACACCGAGGCGGCGATCCGCGTCACCCTCGCGGGCGGTACCGGCATCCTCAAGACCGCCAAACTGCACGGTGTCGGCACATCGGTCGTACAGAGAATAAAAAACGAGTTGAAAACATGAATATAGGCTCAGAACCATCGTCATATTTTTTACTATGGGTATAAACAATGTCTGCAAAGCGCAAAGAAAAGCAGGAAGACGTCCGTATTTATCTTAATTTATGTCTTATCGGCTTTTAATAGATTACAATTACCAAAATATTTTTTAAACAAAAAAAAGCCCGACTCTTGGCGGAGTCGGGCGTTTTTTTCCTTTATCTCCCCGGTAGCCGCCGGAGAGATAACTCATCAACCCTGACGATACCAGGGGAGACAATGCTAAATTATACCACAAACGAAACAAACAGAAAATCAGGTAACAAGTGCGGACATTGTCCCAGCACGCCGCGTTTCTTTAAAGCCCCGGAAGATCACGGCAAACGACCGCTACTATTGCTGCGCTTCATCATAGTTCTGCTGACTTATTACCCCAATCCCACCCTGTTGCCGCTATTAAACGCCGTCAACGGTTCCACTCGGCAACAACGCAGCGAGCGCCGCGAAGCCTGCTTAGCGCTACTGTGCTGCATATTACACTATACCGAATTGGCAACCTTACGCGTCGGTATCCCGCAAGCGGACGGCAGTATGGCCGGCCTGACCATGCCCTACCTCGCGAAACTGGCCGGTCTCGGCGAACGCCGGGCGGAACGCGCAATGCACGATCTGGTCGCCGCCGGCATCCTGACCGTGCATACCATCTGCGTGAAAATAAGCGATACCGTCTATAAAGGCGTCGCCGCTATCCGAACGGTGAGCGAACATCTGTTTACAGCATTGGGTTTTGGCGCCTGGTTACGTCACGAGCGGCGAAAAGCCGCCGAGCGAAAAGCCAAAAAAGACAAAAAACGCAACCAGAAAAATGCCGCCAACATACAAATGGGGCTTAATGCGCTGAATAACAAAAAACAACCAAAAACCGAAACAGAACCGGAAATAGCCGTAACACGCAATAACAAAATGGCAACTGCCGCCGAATACCTCGCCAACATCAAAAATCTTCTGAAACCCGACACCGGATAGCGGCAAAACCCTCACCTCCACACTCAAAACACCCACCGGCGCTACACCGGCACGGCACTCTATTGCCTGCGCATCAATAACCCCATCAACCCCGGCAAAAACCGGCGTAAAAAAGCGCAGAAAACACCGAAAAAACCAACCTCGAGATCATCCAGTCCGAAAATCACCGGCCATTTACCCCGAATTTGAAAATAAGTGTCGGGCAAATTTTCCGGGCCCGGCCCAATTGAAAGTTAAGTGTCGGCCAACAAGCCGTTAAGTGGCGGAGCTAAAATCAGTTATATCTTTCAGAACAGAAAAAGTAACTAACTAATAAAGTGGGCGGCAAAATGCCTATAGTGACTTCCAAGGTCACTACAGGCATAGAATGAAAAAAGACAGGCAAGGCGCAATAAACAATTAATTACGTTAGTGCGCCGAATGAAGGCTAACTGATTTTTACAAATTTAAATTAATGGTCCAATACCGCGCCGATTCCGCCTTTAGCCAGCCTGACGCTGTAAGCCACGGGTGTAACGACGGTCGCGTCCTGGCGAATCAGGTTAATCTCAACATAATAATCGTTTTTCAAAAAATCAAAGGTATGGGTGAATTGCTTAACATCTTCGTTGGCCACCACACTGGCTGACAGATTGCTGTTGAATGTTGCAATGGTTGATTCGCCGAGTGTCGCCCGGTTAACTTTTCTCAACGAGGCCAAGACTTGTGCTTTGCTGCTGATACCGTCGGCATCCTTGTAACCGACAATCAAGGAATTCCAATCCACGCTTTTCCATTCCGCCGGTGTGCCGAACAAATCGCCGGGCGCTGCCGGTACCGCAGGAACATAGTCATACATCGGAGTCACGTTACAACGCACAGTAATCGGTTGATAGCCGTTGACCGGTCCTACCACAAGGCTGTTGGCCGCCGCTCCGCTTAAAATAGGACCGTAATTACTGACATTGGCGCCCGAAAACCGGAACTGCGAATAAGAAAATTCGGCTTTGCCGGCGGATGATTCATCCATCGAACAGGACGAAGCGGTCGCGGTCCAGGCCGGTATGCTATCGTACCAGTTTTGTGGTAAAGCCGAAGCGCTGGTTGCTGCGACAACAGTACCGGTTGCTAACAGGGTCATTATTGTTTTACGTAGTGATTTCATGGATGTTTCCTCAATATATATAAGTTAGTTGTTTTTACCGCTCATTAGTGGCGGCTTGGGATACAGTATGAGGAACCCGTGTTTCTAAACCATTTCTGAAAAAGTGGAGTTTTGTTTCAATTGATTCTGTTGCAAGGAATACCAACAAAATGGGACATCGTTAAGAAAAACTCGTGCTTAAGGAAAAAAGACCGCCAATAATTGGATAACTTACAATGATTTGCGAACACCCAGGTTGATAATCCGAAAAAGTGTAGCAACTTGCTACACTTCAAATCACCCTTTGAGATGTCCAATTACCAGACTCATAGCGTTAATAAAGCAAAATCCTTATACTGAACACAGCATCCAATCATATTGCACACAAATGTCTGAAAATAAAACAACAGTTATAGCGGTAGCCAACCATAAAGGTGGATGTGGAAAAACCACGACAGTGGTTAATCTTTCCGCGGAATTTGCGAAAATGGGTTTATCGGTGTTGGTCATTGACCTGGACCCTCAGGCTAATGCCAGTTTGCATATCGGGAAAAAACACCCCAGTGAAATTGTAGTCACGTGTGCAGAACTGCTACTGTCAGAAATTGAAAAATTGCCGCTTGCCATACATACGGAAACCAACATAGAGGGCGTCTCGTTAATCTACGGCTCTTTAGCTTTGGGTAAAACAGAAGATGAATTGAAAGACTATGCCCCAAGGCCGTCAGAAGAATTACGTGACAAAATAAAACCCTTGCACGGGATTTTTGATGTCATTTTGATTGATTGTCCGCCTAGCTTAAAGCTATTAACGAGCAATGCCTTAGCAGCCGCTACGCATTTAATCGTACCCGTTGAAAGCGGTTCCCAGTACGGCATGTATGGTGTGACCGATCTCATGAAGTTGGTCGGTAAAATTCACCGAATCAATCCCGGTCTGCAATTGATTGGCGCATTGCTAATCCGCCATGACGAACGACAAACGGTCTGCAAGCTTATTGAAGCTTCCGCAAGGGAACAGATTGGCAAGCTGATCAATATCCGAATTCCTTCCAGCACCAAAGTAAACCAGTCGGCTATTGCTCAAATGAGCCTGCACGCATTGGATAGGTCGTCGAAAGTGGCTCGCGAATTTAGGCGTTTAGCGGAATATTTAGTGGAACAACTGGATCTTTTAGGGAGAGAAAATAATGACTAAAGCATTAAATAAAATGTTGGAGGAAAAACTCCAAAAGAATCTTAAACAGCATGCTTTAGCTTCACAGGATGTTAATTTTTCCGGCAGTCGTGAATTCAGTTTAGTACCCGTAGAAAAGATTGAAGCTAATCCGTATCAACCGAGGCGTATTTTTCCTCAAGCGGAATTGGAAAAACTTGCCGCGTCTATTGCTGAAGTGGGTTTATTAGAGCCTATCTTGCTTAGGAAAGTGCGGGATTCTTATCAAATCGCGGCAGGCGAGCGGCGTTGGCGGGCTCATAAGTTGCTCGGTAAAAACACCATAGAGTCAATAGTGACGGATATTACAGACAGTGACATGGCGGTATTTTCGCTTGCTGAAAATATGGATCGCGAAGATTTGTCGGATTATGAAATCGGTTTGGCTATTCGACAAATAGAAAATGTATTTCCAACCAAAAAAAAGTTGGCGGAGTCTCTAGGTTTAAATCGTGAGGATATGTATCGCTATTTTGCTTTTGAAGACTTGCCTGAATTTATCCGCAGCGATCTTAACAATGACCCCAGACTGCTTTCGAGGTCGGCGGCCAGTGATATAAAACGGCTTTTGAATCAAAATAAAGACTCTCAAACCATTAATGCTTATCTTGCCGAAGCTTGGGCTTTATTGCTGGCTAATGAATTGGATCAAACAAAAATCACCGGCTTCATAGCGAGAAAGCTCAAAACTTCCACTGAAAACAGGGAAGGCTTCGATATCCAAGATCAACACTACTTAACCCAGAATCATAAAAAAGTGGGGACTATTGCCCGGGCCGGAAAACACCTTACCGTTAAAATTAATACGGATGTTGTTAACAAAGAAAAAGAACAAAAATTGAGGGCTTTTGTACAAGCATTGATAAACGAAGAGAATAAAAAAGTGTAGCAAGTTGCTACACTTTTTTACCGATTGACACAGGATATGCTAATTCAAAAATAGCATTCGACGTTCAGGTTTTTATAAAACGTCGGTTTCCTCGCGGTAATTTTTTCTGTGTACTTTAAATATAATCGAACATGAGTCTTAAGACCGACAGCCTCCTGGATAACTGCGCTTTGTATCGTTATTTTCGATAATTAAAATTCATTCTTTCTATTTAACAATAGAAACATCTTTCTGTACGCTATGCTAAACACAATCACTGAGAGCAGGCTTATAACGCCCAACCCTCTCTCTGGAGAGGGCTTTTGTCTCGTCTTAAGTTGATGGACAAACGGGTAAATATGGACTTTGTTCTCATAAATTTAATGCGTTTGCCCTGGAGGCATTCTTGTATCTGCTAATTTACTCAATTAGTGAGCCAATGAACGTTTTTTTTAGAAAATACTGGATAGAATCGACCGGTAGCAATAACAAAAGCCTTTCAGCCACTAATTTTATGGAGTTGCAGACAATGTTTACTACTGGCACTCAAACGCTGAATATATCAACTAAGAACCTATCAACTAAGGGCATACCAACTAAATTGCTACTGTTGTATATAACAGGTTTAGCCTGTTTCCTACCGTATTTTTTTCTTGTTTTTGTTGATCCAAACTTAGCCGTTGAGCTGGGTCATGAGGACGGTTTAATAGAAAATATTGGCGCCGGTTTTTTCGCATTGGCCTCGCTAACCCTATTTTTTACCTATATCCAATCTGCAAAAACCGAGAACAAGTTCTTTAACGTGAGAACGAAAAAAAATATCTGGTATCTGCTCCTGTGCATTTTTTTATTTTTATGTTTCGGCGAGGAAATTAGCTGGGGACAGCGTATCTTCAACTGGCAGACACCTGATTTATGGGTCAATACCAACGTACAGCAGGAAACAAACATACACAATCTAGCGCTGTTTGAAAAAAGCGATGTTCTTAATTTTACCCGTCTTTTAACGTTGTTTTGTATGGCTTACGGCTTTTTGTTTCCTATTCTGGTAAGGTTTTTTAAACAATACCGGACATTCAGTCAATGGCTCGGATTACCCATCCCATCCATGATCATTGGCAGTTTTTTCATAGTGAATTATATTTTTTTCCGGTTCATTTCATACAGCTTCAATATAGACCAGATGAGTCAAGACGCCTTTAAGGAACTGCATGAGTCCTATCAACCCTTGATATTCTTTGTTCTTTCCTTATATTTTTTTTTCACTGTAAAAGCCGGCGATTCTGTAAAATAACTGGTTAATCAGTTAGGAGCATACACGAAATAATTTGGACATCTTGTTCCCTTTCCTAGCAGTAGAGAACGGGAATATCGCTTTACCAACTCCGCTATCTATAGTAAAAATCACACCCTCATTTAGCCAAAAGAACTTTTTGTTATTGCTGTATCCTATTGGTCCTTTATCAGCCATGCTATGGATTTGCAAGCCAATGACTTATTGGAACAGCCATCGTCATCATCTCCCCGTCCCCAGTAGCATGGTATAACCGCTGATGAAACGCTCTGCCATGCGGTTTTCAGGCAGCAATCTTAAAACTATCGTTTCCCTAGAGTAACGCCAACATCGTCTGAAAAATGAAAAAATCCGTTGCGATTGTATACAACACAAGCGAGTACGCTTTCAAATTTAAAAAAAATTTGATTCTGGCGTTAAAACAAAATAATTATGATGTGATGGTCATTGCCCCGTTTGATCGTTACTCAGACCAATTAAGTGAACTTGGTGTAACTTACGTTAGACTCGATATGGATCGAAAAGGACAAAATCCCCTTGCCGAACTTCTGCTCATTGTCCAATTTATCAAAGTATTCAAACGTGCCGCACCTGACGTTATTTTAAATTTCACTATCAAACCTAATATTTACGGCGCAATTGCGGCCGCCCTGGTGTCCAGGCCGACGATAAGCAACGTGACGGGGCTCGGAACCTTGTTCATTAAAAGCGGTTTTGCATTATCGTTGGTTAAAATTCTATACAAGGTGGCGTTTAAATTTCCGCACAAGGTGTTTTTTCAAAATATCGACGATAAAGGTTTATTTGAAGATTTAAAACTGGTGCGTAGCGAAAAAGCCGAGCTGATACCGGGGTCGGGTGTCGATATTGAGCGCTTTAGCCCGGGTCAACCTTCCGAAACCGGCCCTAAAGTACGATTTTTATATGTCGGTCGAATCTTAAGAGATAAAGGCGTGATGGAATTTGTCGGCGCCGCTCAATTATTGCTTGCCAAGCACAGCAACATCGAATTTCAACTGCTGGGTGGGTTGGATGAGGATAATCCCACGGCAATCACCCACGATCAAGTTAGGCAATGGCAATCGGACGGAATTATCAATTACCTCGGCTATATCGAAGATGTCGGGCCTTTTTTAAACAGCGCCGATATTGTTGTCCTGCCCTCTTACCGGGAAGGAATGCCAAGAACCATCTTGGAAGCGTCGGCCAGCGGCAAGCCTGTTATCGCAACCGATGTGCCGGGTTGTCGTGATGCCGTTGTCGACGGCGTGACCGGTTATCTATGCAAGGTTAAAGACACCGCCAGTCTTGCCGACGCAATGGAGAGAATGCTGCTGGACGGCCCTGATAAAAGGCGGGAAATGGGTGTCAACGGCCGACAAAGGATGCTTGAAGCATTCGATGAACGGATTGTCACCGGAAAATATATAGAAACAATCGCTGCAATCCTTAACCCCTAAAATCATTTAAAAAATGGAGTAACGCTATGCATGTCGACGTCGTTGGCGGATCGGGATTTATTGGTACCAGACTATGCAACAGGCTGGCGGGCAATAACGTCAGTTTTAGCATCATTGATAAAACCACGAGTGGCACATTTCCGGACCACGTAAAAATTGCCGATGTCCGCTCGCTTGATGCGTTACGCAGTGCTTTGACCGAGAACGCATGGCTGATTAATCTGGCCGCCGAGCATCGCGATGATGTGCGTCCCAGAACCTTGTATGACGAAGTCAATGTACAAGGGGCAAAGGCTATCTGTTCGGTTGCCCGGGAAAAAAACATTCAGAAAATAGTGTTCACCAGTTCGGTTGCCGTATACGGCTTTGCCCCGGTGGGTACTGACGAGACCGGAGCGATTGCTCCGTTCAACGATTACGGACGCACGAAATATGAGGCGGAGCAGATCTTTATAGCCTGGCAGGCCGAAGAGCCTGCCACGCGCACCTTAGTCATCGTTCGCCCCACCGTCGTTTTCGGTGAACAGAATCGCGGCAACGTGTACAACTTGCTGCGGCAGATTGCATCGGGCCGCTTTGTCATGGTGGGTGACGGCAACAACTGCAAGTCGATGGCTTATGTGGAGAACATCGTCGCATTTTTGGAGCACGCATTATCGTTTGCTCCGGGTGTGCATATTTATAACTATGTTGATAAACCCGACCTCAGCATGAATGCGCTGGTCTCCAGCGTTCGTCGGCTGTTGGGTAAATCCGACGGCGTCGGCCCAAGGCTGCCTTATTCGCTGGGTTATGGGTTAGGCAAATTATTTGACGGCATAGCCTTTGTGACCGGTCGGTCGTTTCCAATCAGCGCGATAAGAGTGAAAAAGTTTTGTTCAAACACAGTTTTTGCAACCTCCGTTGAAAAGACCGGTTTCATAGCGCCCGTTGAACTAAGCCGGGCCCTGCAATTGACGATAAAGCATGAGTTTCTGGAAGATCATAGCGGCGAGCAGGCATTTGATTCAGAGTGATTTTGGGCGTTAGCCATCTCTAAATTAGGTTAGTTTTCTTTTATGTAATATTTTAATCTTGTTTTAATTTTTAGCCGTTGTAACAGGCTGATTTTAAAATGTTATTAGCGCGATTAACGGACAAATCCGGTGTTATAAACGGACAAATCCGGTGCTTTAACGGACAAATCCGGTGTTCATAAACGGACAAATTCGGTGCTTTAACGGACTTAGTATTAATTATGTCCGTTAATATGATATTATCATCGATAAACGGGTTTGGATTGTTTCTATGGAAAATAAAAATTTAACGGTTTACAAAGCCAATGAAGTGGTTGAAGCGGGTTATAAATTGACCTTGAATGAACAACGCGTCATTTTGGCCTGTATTGCACAAGTCAATTCAACGGAAAAGCTGTTAGTCACGGATGAATTTGAGTTATCGGCAAAAGACTTTGCCCAACTCTTTTCTATTTCAGAAGACAGGGCTTATAGTGAGTTACAGAGCATTGCCAAAACGCTTTATCAACGTTCAGTCACCATCCATAATCCAGACCCTAAACGGCCTAAACTCAAAAAAATAGAAACCCGTTGGATTAGCTCTATTGGCTATATGCCGGAAGAAGGCAAAATCACTTTATGTTTTGCTCAAAAAATGTTGCCTTATTTGAGTGAATTAAAAGGGCAATTCACCCGTTATAAACTGGAACATATTGGCAACATGACTTCAGTTTACGCTATCCGTCTGTATGAACTATTAATGCAATGGAAAAGCACAGGCACACGAGAAGTTGAAATTGACTGGCTAAAAAAACAGTTCGGAATTGAAGACCTCTATCCCGATATGAGTGATTTAAAAAAACGGGTAATAGACCCCGCGATTAAAGACATCAACACCCATTCCAACTATCAGGTTTCCTGGCAGCAACGCAAAACCGGGCGCAGGGTGACGCATTTTATTTTTACCTTTGCTGAAAAACAGCCCGCCAAACCCAAAACCGCCCCTAAGCCCAAGGAGAGAAAAATATTGGGCGTTAGTGAATCCGAGATAAAAAAACACGCAAAAGTGGGTGAATCCTGGGAACAAGCCGCCGCACGGATTAAAGCGGAGCAACGGGCGGCATAAAGATATGACTAAACGCTTCCATGTAAAATCAAATGGAGGAACCGTTGTCGTACCCCTATCAGGTAAAATGCCGATCGGTATTTTTTTGGGCTTCCAGCCATGCTTGAAACATCAATACATCCCATAGAAGATAATGCCAATTGTATTTACCTGACATATGTTGCGCCCATTTGTGGCGAATGGGCACCGGGTTAAAATACCCTTCCTGTCGCAGGCGGGATTCATTGAGCAAAGCTTCCGCCCAGTCCCGTAACGGGCCCCGCAACCAGGCGGCAATTGGAATTCCGAAGCCCATTTTTGGACGTTCCATGAGTTCCTTCGGCACATATTTATATAAAACCTGTCGCAACGGCCATTTACCTTCGCCATGGCGTATTTTGTAATCCAGGGGCAGACGCCAGGCTAATTCAACTATCCGATGATCGAGTAAGGGCACACGGGTTTCCAGGCTAACGCCCATGGCGGCCCGATCGACTTTAGCCAAAATATCGTCCGGCAGGTAAGTCAGTAAATCGGCTGCCATCATTTGCTGAATAAAGCCGTCCATAGTCGTTTGCAGATAACCGTCAGACAATGCCGTGGCTGGTTCAAACGAGTCAATCACCAAATCGGACGGGTGTTTCCAATGGCTAATCATTGACCGATATATTTCTAGCGGAGAACCGGCCGCCAGGATGTCGGCGCCTTGATACAGTTTGTTGCCTATATCGGCGGCGGAAATTTTGTTCGGTAGTAAGGGACGGACAGGCCCAAGCAAAGCATTCCATTGTTGCAAGGATAAGGCGGTAATCCCTGAAGCAAGCAGCTTGCGCAAACCGACCGGATATCGGGCTAATTTTTTATTTAGATTTGATACTCGTAAATAACGTTCATAACCGCCGAAAAGCTCGTCGCCGCCGTCTCCCGACAAGGACACGGTGACGTCCTGACGGGCCAAGCGGCTAACCAGAAAAGTGGGTATTTGCGATGAATCGGAAAACGGTTCACAGTAAAGGCGGGGTAAATCGGGAATGACATCCATGGCTTGCCGGGCGGTCACATACAATTCGGTATGATCGGTACCCAAATGTCTGGCAACGGCGCTGGCGTATTCGGCTTCGTTGTAACCGTTTTCATTAAAACCAATGGTAAACGTACGTACCGGACGGCTGGATTGCGCCTGCATCAGCGCTACAATCGTGGAGGAATCAATACCGCCGGATAAAAACACCCCTAGCGGTACGTCGGCGGCCATTTGTTGCAGAACGGCGTCTTTTAACAATGCCTCCAGTGCGTCTACAGCGTCTTCCGGGGAACCTTGAAAAGGCTGTTTCAAGCTGTCCACCATTATTTGACGTCCATCCCAGTATGGCTGAGGCTGGGCATTGCGGTTTTGCAATGAAACCGTCAGTAGGGTACCCGGCGGCAATTTTTGCAGGTTCTGATAAATGCAATAGGGTGCGGCAATGTAATCATGGCGCATCATCAGTGTTAACGCATTACGGTCAATGTCTGCGCGGAAAGCGGGGTGTATCTTGAATGGCGCTAGCGTTGAACCGAACAGAAAGGTATCGCCCTGCCAACCGTAATAAAGCGGCTTTTCGCCCAGACGGTCGCGACACAAGGTGAGGCTGCGGTCGTTTTTATCCCACAGCGCGAAAGCGAACATGCCGATGGCTTTTGTAACGGTGGCTTCAATCCCCCAGGCGTCAAAACCTGCCAGCAAGGTTTCCGTATCCGAATGGCCACGCCAGTTAAAAAAATGGCCTGCCGCTTCCAAATCCCGCCTTAATGCCAAATGGTTATAAATCTCTCCGTTAAAAGCAATCACATAACGTTCCGACGCCGACGTCATCGGCTGATGGCCTGCCGGAGAGAGATCAAGGATGGATAACCGCCGATGCGACAAGCCGATGCCTGAATCACCGTCGTACCAAACGCCACTATCGTTAGGGCCGCGATGGCGAATGGTATCGCCCATTTGCTGTAATAAATCCGGCCATTGGCTTAACGGCGGTGTATGGGAAGCGCAGAGAAATCCAGTAAATCCACACATTTCGTAAACGTTATTAAAATTTATGTTCGGTACATTATCGAAATTGCCGACGGATAATGGTTACTGTCGTTTTAAGGCGTCGGATTATTTTGATGTGTGTAACAGGATAATGGATTATCGTTGAAGATAATGGGTATGGCAAACACTGTATTATTTAATTTACCGCTATCGTGGTCGGCTGGTTGTAGGTCTTAAGTCTTTTAAAAGCCCTTCTGTTCAACGAGAAATTTTTTAAAGCTAGCGGCGATAAAAGGCGACGTCAACATATTCTTACCCTTATTGAGCGCCTTTCTCGCTTCTGTGGCGGCCGTTAAGAAATCCGTAGTTTCGAGAAATTCATTTTTCAGACTTTCTTGCTGGGCTTCTGACAGCGATTGAAAAACCGCAAAAGCCTTTTTATAGACGGTATTGATTTCCTGTCTGGCTTTTTCTTCCGCCGCTTGTTTCGCTTGTGTCTTTACGTTCAGCTGTCTGTTTTTTTCAGTATCTTTTGTACGCTTAGTGTCCCATGCACCGCCCAAATCGGCTTCTATCGCCTTGTTAAGATAAGCCGGCACATCCTTAACGACACCTTCCTGTTTTTTCGCCAGTGTGTAAGCGATATTACGTTCTATTTTTTTAACGCCGTGCTTATTTTTGTAAGTTTTAGCGACTTCAGCGGAAAAACCCAGTTCAATCAGGTGATCAATGATCGGATGATTAGCGCTGACGGTTTTTTCGGCCTGTTCTACTTGTGCTTGTAGTTTCGGAACTTCTTCTTTGGAAAGAACGACAATGGTAAACGTAACATTGGTGGTTTTGCGCCCGGTTTTACCGTACCTTACGTTTTTGATATGGAGATCGGTTTTTTCGTTGATTTCTTGTATCGCCGGCTTAATGACTCTGTCTTTAAAGTTAGCGAAAAACGGATAATCATTTTCTGATAACCCCAAAATTAACCGTAGCCTTGCTATTTCAAAATACATTTCAAATTGTCCGTTTTTCTCTTTAAACGCATCCATTTTGAATAACTCATAAAACCGTATGCTGTATTGTCCTGAAAAATCAACAATGAAATTCAAATGATATTGCGTGAAATGCTTTTTCAGTTGTAACAAATAGGGTTTTAACGATTTATGAAACTCTAAATGGATTATGCCGGAATTTTTGGCATATTTAACATAAGAAAGCCAGGCGGTTGTTTCACTGATGGTTTCATCCGTGCTTAATTGCACCGTTTTCCCAACTAATGCATTCGCCGCATTTTGCACTTTCTCATAAAGAGAATTGGAAGACTCAAGATTAAACATCTTGGCGAAATCGGCCACTGTAATTTGGTATTCCTTAAAATCCCTGTCATCAGGTGATATTTCCGAAGCAACAAGACAAATAAGCCGCTGCTCGGCAAGACTTAACTTATAACGCGCTTCTATCAGAGCATTGCTTTTACGTATGACAAGTTGCTTATTGTCCAAATTAACTACCGCAAGGTTTACACAAAATATTTAAGGTATTTCAATTATAGCTATTAAAGGTAACTTGTTAAATAATTTGTTATAGTTAACCCCCAATTTGTTATAGTTACCGACCAAATCTATCGTTATTCATCCCCAATTTGTTATAACTCATGCCCAATTTTTCATAGCTAATCCCTAATTGTTATAGTTCGTCCCCAATTTGTTATAGTTCGTCCCCAATTTGTTATAGTTAGGTCTGCAACACATTGATAATTAAATAAAAAAACGCCTCTTAAAATATTAAACTATGTAAACTAATAAACACACAAAGGGCTCGAGGTCGAAAACAGGCTAAAAAACGATTTCAGCGCTGTTTTTTCTGTTCAACAATTTTTACAAAATAATAATTTTTCATACATTATTAAAAAAATGGCTAATTAAGACTTAAATTTTGATGTTTAAGAGGCTTTTATTATTTATTTGTAGTGACGTAGCCTAAAAATATTTTTAGGCTTTATTTGGCATTTTTCGAGCTTTAACGAGTTGCTCTTGAAAATACCGTTTTGTTAGCTGTATCAGCTTACATGGAAACAAAATGAAGATTTTTCATATAAAAATTTTTTTTACCATTGAACCATATGCCAATATTATTCAATTAACACGTCGTAGCGTATTGCAGACGCGAGCCGCGTAGTTATTCTCTAGAATAAACTATGACAAATAATGCTATTAAGTGACATAAGGCGACCGCGTATGATGATCTAGTGGTGATCTACTGGCTGCTCAGAATCAGTAATAAGCTGAATCGATCTATGCAACGCATGGATCAACCTCTCTTTGAGCACCCGGTACTTTCATGGTTTTTTAAGAGATAAGGCAAGTTCCGGCATCATACGGCCTCGAAGTGCCGGAAACGCTTGTCCCGCGCTAATGCGCGGACAGCCTTATTCCGGCCTATGTCGAGTTGTGTATAACGATAAGAACTCCCGCTTTGGAACAAGCCGAGTAGTTACCAAGCAAGTGCTTAGCACAAAGACTCATATACGTAAGTATTTATACGAATATTTTTTTGTTGTTTTTCTGCTCTAATGCCCCTGATCAATATTCGTTGTCTTAACTTTACAGGAACTTTAACTGAGCTTAAATATCAGGAGATAGGCTCTTATTTGTGATTTTGCACCCTCAAATCCGATGACGAGAAAAAGTATCGCGGTGCAAAAAGCCCGGCTTATGCAAATTTCCGCCTCTATCAGGGAATTCCGACCGATCCTATAATCCATTACAATATTTAAGGTAATTAGTGTGAACTTCATCACTATCGGCTTGAGTAAGCCGCTTAAACAATATAAACTCGCTACACAAAACGATTTCAGCAGAATGTTACAAATCTCCTGCTTAATGTTACAAATCCCCTACTTATTGAAACAATTCAGAAACATAATTCATCTATTCTGTTCTTGGAGACCGTTTGGAAATTATGAATGCAAGTCAGAAAACTGAAGCTATCGAGGGTAATTTCGAAGTAAATCCGAAGTTGAATCGGTAAGCCTCGTTACTCCCGGTCTTGATATTGATTTTACGAATTTGGCACGCAGCATGCATACATACACGCGGTATACATTGTTTATCTGCATATTTGACTGTGTAATTTTTTAAAGACAACGAGGATTCATCAGCCATACGCCGAACTGCGAAGTATAGATTAAAACTATTTCGGCATTAACAAGCTGGAGCAGGAATTGTATTGATAGTAAACACAACCAATATGTTTTCCTTTGTATAAAAACACATAAAAAAAGATTCACATTAACAAGGAAAATTTATGTTTCTAAATTTATTTTTAACACCTTTTCTCGCAACAACTTTTTTCATTTTCGCTTTATATCCTTTAGCCCAAAAAATAGGTTTATTGGATATGCCAAGCCATAGAAAACGGCATGAGAGGGCCACGCCTCTTATTGGCGGTATAGCCATTTATTGTTCGCTCTGGGTAACCCTATTTTTCTATGAGGGTGATCTCGCTAATCAAACAGCCTTTATTGTTGCCGCGACGTTATTGGTTTACGTAGGCGTCATCGACGATTACAAAGAGGTTAATGTCAAAGCAAGGCTTGCTTTTCAAGTTATAGCCGCATTAATTATGGTTCAATTTGCAGATATAAAAATAACCAATCTGGGAAACTTATTAGGCTTCGGCAATATTTATCTGAATGTCTATGCATCGACGTTATTTACCGTCTTCGCCGTTGTCGGTGGTATTAATGCATTTAACATGATTGACGGGCTCGACGGCCTGGGTGGAAGCATCAGCTTGGTCTCGCTGGCCTCAATCGCCCTCCTGTCAGGGACTGCGCAGAATTGGATGTTGTTTGACTATTGCATTATTTTTATTGCTTCGCTAGTGGCGTTTTTGCTGTTTAATATGCGCATTTTCGGACGGCCGCATGCAAAAATATTTTTAGGCGACGCCGGTAGTACTTTAATGGGTTTTACTGTTTGCTGGTTACTGATTGATGCATCGCAGGGTGAAAAAAGCCTGATGCCTTCAACAACCGTGTTATGGATCATAGGGCTGCCACTGCTGGATTCAATTTATACGATACTGCGCCGTATTAACGAAGGTAAATCGCCGTTTACACCGGACGGCGGACACTTGCATCATTTCTTTCAACGAATCGGCTACAGTATCAATAAGACATTGGCGGTGATGGCGCTTTTTGCCTTTTGCTTATCAGCGGTTGGTTTGTCAGGGGTTTATTTAAATATTCCCGAAACGCTGTTATTTGTTTCTTTTATCACTTTATTTGCAACTTATTATCAATTGATGAACAAGGGCTGGAAAGCCGTCAAACTGTCCCGCCACATTGCCGATGCAAATACCCAAGGCCGGCGGGTCAAAAACGTACCAGTGGCGGTCGAACAGAGGTCTCTATCCGATAGAAGGTACAAACCTGCCGAGTACGAGCTTGAAAATTTGTACAAAGGTAAGTCAATCAAAAATGTAAGTCGATGGAAAAGTTCAAAATCAAGAAGAGAAAAAACACCGATGAAGAAGATCAAAAAATCGATGATCAACCAATGAATGACAGGAAGTCATTGAAAAATAAATTCCCTGCTGTGACATCGATGCAGGTGCTGAACAACCTGTCGTTTCTGACACGTTTACACCTTCGTACATGAAGGTCTTTAGCGCTATCCGCAAAAAAATCAGCAATGTGCATCCCGATCATCATGCCATTGTTCGAGGCATGGCCTGGGTTGCCTTGTTTGTTTTTGTCGGCAAGCTTGCCGGCGCCGCCAAGGAAATGGCAATCGCCTATCGATATGGCGTCAGTAATGAAGTCGATGCCTATCTTTTTATTCTTAATATCGTCGGTGTGCCTGTCAGCGTCTGGTTCAGCATCCTTACCTATGTATTGATACCACTGGCTGTCCGTTTAAGACACGAAAATTCCGGCGATCTGCCTCGTTTTCGAGCCGAACTGTTGGCTTTTACTTTGGTGTTGGGTTGTGATTTGGCGCTCTTGTTCTGGTTTGGTCTGCCTGTACTGTTGCATTCTTCATGGCTGGGACTTTCTCCATCAACAGTGACTATTGCCGTCAATATGGTGCCCAGTATGATTACGCTGGTACCCTTGGGCTTATTGACCAGCCTTTTTTCCGCATGGATGCTGTCTTCAGGGCGACACGCCAACACCTTGCTGGAAAGTGTGCCGGCCATGGCGATATTGGCGGCCGTATTGGTACTACCGTATAAAGGCACGGAACCCTTGGTTTGGGGCACCTTGGCCGGTTTTACACTGCATACTCTAACCCTCGCCTCACCATTGCTGAGAGCGGGCGAAATAGAAATGCCGAAGTTTACCAGCCGATCACCGCAATGGCCGAATTTCTGGCTGGGCTTCGGGATCATGCTAATCGGATCGGGACTTGGAAGCTTCAACAGCATCATTGACCAGTTTTTCGCTGCTCAACTGGGTACCGGGGCTATTGCAACGATCAGTTACGCCAATCGTGTCGTGGCTTTAATTCTTGGTTTAGGCGCCACCGCCATATCACGGGCCACCCTGCCCGTCTTTTCAAAAATTAAGTCGCAACAAGGCGATCAATTACAGCGTATCGCGATGACCTGGGTGCGGCTAATGTTTTTAATCGGCATCATGACAATGCTGATCAGTTGGAAACTGGCGCCCTGGGTGATAAAGCTGCTCTTTGAGCGGGGCGCATTTACGGCTTCCGACACACAAGTGGTCACCGAAGTGTTTCGTTACGGCTTAGCGCAGGTGCCTTTTTATTTTCCTTCTCTGGCGCTGGTGACACTGTTGGCAAGCCATGGAAAGCACAAATTGATAGCTATCAGCGGCGCAACCAACCTATTTGTTAAAGCAAGCGCAAATTTTGTATTGGTTCCTTTGTTGGGAATAAACGCTATTATTCTCTCATCAGGCATTATGTACCTGGTTTCTTTATGCCTGCTGTATTGGTTCGGCAGTAGGCTATTGAAAAAAGAGGACGCTAAAAGCGATGAAACAATCTAGTAAATCGACAACACATCTGCTTGTTTTCATCTATTCGATGGGCGATGGCGGCGCCGAGCGGGTTACCGCCAGCCTCGCCAACTACTGGGTTACACAAGGGCGAGCAGTAACCATCGTAACGTTGGCTCCGCAAAGCACCGATTTATTTGAATTGCACCCGGATGTTCAGCGGATCTCTCTGGGATTGGCGAGCGAAAGCGCCACCATCTGGGTCGGATTGTGGCGCAACTTTAGTCGGGTGCTGGCGTTGCGGCGCTTGCTGCGTCAACTCAAGCCCGATATTGCCATCGGCATGATGACCAGGGCCAATGTGGTTTTGGCGTTCGCTGCTTGGGGTTTATCGCAGATAAAAACCATAGGCTGCGAACACAATTATCCCAAAGACCGCTCCGAGGGTCGTTTATGGGATTTTTTACGTCGCCATAGCTACGGTTTACTGGATGTCGTCACCGGTTTAACTACAGAGGGCAAAGCATGGCTGGCCGGCAATACCCGAACCAAAACGGCTGTGGTCATGCCCAACCCAATGTTATGGCCTTTGCCGGTGAATGAACCGAGGCTACTGCCGCCGGTATCGGGAAGGCGCATACTGCTTGCGGTTGGCCGCATGGTCGAACAAAAAAGCTTCGACATCCTTATTGAAGCCTTTTCGAATCTGGCGCCGGTACATTCCGAATGGGATCTGTGGATTCTCGGCGACGGTCCGCTTCGTCCGGCGCTGGAACAGCAAATACAGGCATTAGGTCTACAAAACCGGGTGTTTATGCCGGGCCGGGGCGGTAACATAAGCGAATGGTACGAACGGGCCGATCTGTATGTGCTGAGCTCACGTTTTGAAGGCTTACCGATGACCCTGATTGAAGCCATGGCCTATGGTGTGGCGGCCGTCAGCTTTGATTGCAATACCGGGCCGCGTGACATTATTCGTCATGAAGTGGACGGTTTGCTGGTGCCGCCGGAAGATAGCGCCGGTCTGAGCGCTGCTTTAGCCCGCCTGATGGGCGATGAAGCGACACGGCAACGTTTCGCCGAACGCGCGCTGGAAGCCAGGGAACGGTTTTCGATGGCCAGGATTACCGGTTTGTGGGAACAATTATTTGAAGAGCCTAAACCATCTGAAGCTGTCAGTAAAAGATGACTTAGACAAGCGGTAAACGGTTTATGTCTTGAACATCATCTTGCAGAGATTCATCTTTTCAGTTTTCTTGCTTTGCCGTAGAGTAAAAACGACATGAAACAACAGGACAATCCAACATGCGGCTACTGATCTTCATCTCTTCCATGGGCGGCGGCGGCGCCGAACGGGTTACCGCCAGCCTTGCTAACTATTGGGCGGCCCAAGGTTGGGAGATCACCATCGTCACCCCGTCTCAGCAAAGCCAGGATTTTTATGAATTACATCCTAGCATCCAACGTATTGCCCTGGGATTGGCCGGTAAAAGCGCCACGGTGTGGGTCGGATTGTGGCGGAATATTCGCCGGGTGACTGCTCTGCGGCAGGTGCTGCGTCAGCTCAAACCCGATATTGCCGTTGGCATGATGACCACCGCCAATGTGGTGCTGGCATTCGCCGCTTGCGGCTTGCCTATAAAAACCATAGGCTGCGAACACATTCATCCTCCGCAAATGCCGTTGGGTTCTTTATGGGAGTTTTTACGCCGTTATAGCTACGGCTTACTGGATGTTGTCACCGGTTTAACTACGGAAGGCAAAATGTGGCTGGCCGGCCATACCCGGGCCAAAACGGCAATGGTCATGCCTAACCCGGTGTCCTGGCCTTTGCCGCTGAACGAACCGCGGTTACTGCCGCCGGTATCGGAAAGGCGCATACTGCTTGCGGTTGGCCGTTTGGCCGAACAAAAAAACTTCGATGGTCTTATTGAGGTCTTTTCCGGCCTGGCGCCGATGCATTCTGAATGGGATCTGTACATTGTCGGCGACGGTCCGCTTCGTCCGGCGCTGGAACGGCAAATACAAACATCAGGCTTACAAAATCGGGTATTTTTACCGGGCCGGGCCGGCAACATAGGCGAATGGTACCAACGGGCCGATCTGTATGTGCTGAGCTCGCGTTTTGAAGGTTTCCCGATGACCCTGGTTGAAGCCATGGCCTATAACGTGGCGGCCGTCAGCTTTGATTGCGACACCGGACCGCGCGACATTATTCGTCATGAACTGGACGGCCTGTTGGTACCGCCCGGCGATAGCGCCGGCTTGCGCGTCGCTTTAGACCGCCTGATGGGCGATGACGCGACACGGCACCGTTTCGCCGGGCGGGCGGCAGAAATCAGGGAGCGGTTTTCGATGACCAGGATTGCCGGCCTGTGGGAAGAATTAGTGACAGAGTTATTACAAAAATGACCTTGCAATTTGCACTATAGTAATTGAAAAGCCATGCAAAATAACATTCTTGTTTTTTTAACACTTTTATTGGGTGTCATCGGCGGAACAGGGGCTTACAAGCTTTCGGCGCTGTTTTCAAATTTGATGTACATCACCAGCTTAGGTATTTATTTTTGGATTCAACTGGAAAACTACCGGCACATGGGTCCCGGGTCGATTAAGATCGATCTTAAAAAATATGTGGTATTCCTGCTTTATATCACTTTTTTGCTGGCTTATTTTCTTAAGGAAACCACGGTTGGTATGCAATATATGTTTACCAGCGATGCAGGACTCATGCGTCAATATACGGATTTATTTCGCGGCTTGATCACCTTCCTGATCGTAGCGGCGACCTATCAAATTACCAAGGAGGCGAAAATTCTGGTTATTTTGCCGCTGTTATGCCTGAGTATGCAATTACTCGGTTTATTTTTGGAAAGTTACGACATCATCGATTACAACGATAAAATGGCTGCGGAAGACTACATAGAGGAGGATGTTAACACCAAGCTGTTGCATCGGCCGGGCGGATTTTTAAATGCCAATATGACTGCCGCAATAGCGATGATCTGGTTTTTTATCATGATGGAAGTTAATAAAGACTCGGCCATTATCTTGAAAGGCATAGCCTTATTATTAACACTCAGCATTTGCATATTAACCCAATCACGGGCGGCGATGCTGTTTTTGGCGAGTTACGCCTTGTATACATTGATCGTATCGAGGAATCTGAAATTTCTCATGGCGCTCGTCTTTGTCGCTATGGTTTCATTGGCGATCAGTCACTATTTTGAGCTGGTGATGGTTCAGGATATTGTAGACAATTTCACCTCAAGGGCCGATCGCAATAACAGCAGTACACTGGAAAGGTTAAGTGTGCTTGCTTATGCCATTAAAAGTTTCTTCGACGCCCCTGTTTTCGGCAATGGCTATCGCTATGTGGCGAAAACAGAGGGACACGGGCTGTCATCGCACAATCAAGTTGTAGAAATACTGACTAATTTCGGGCTGGTCGGTTTTGTGGTTATTGTTATCTTATACATCACTTTTTATCATAAAAACTCCTTTTCTTATTTGTCGTTATGTATTTTTCCAACCATGCTTTTTAGCCATAATTTTTTTGAAAACAGTTCGTATCAGGTCGTGTTGGCTTTTGCATACTACGGGTATGACAACGCACGGGCGAAAATAAGGGGTAATCGCATTGTAAAAGAGATGGAATAGAATAATAATCGCAAAGAATTCTTTTGGTTAAATGGATAATATTAAGCTCATGATAAGACGTTTAATTAATAGCCAAATATGGCTGAGTCGTAGTTTTGATAAATTGTTGCCGATGAAATACAGGATTGATGGCAACCAGGATTATATTAAAACCCTTGTTCCAATCTACCTAAAAGAGAATCAGACTATTTACGATGTCGGTGGTGGAAAAAGACCGTATTTAAACGCTGATAAAAAGAAAGCATTGAATGCAACGCTTATTGGTTTAGATATCGATAAAGAAGAATTGCAGCAAGCGCCTGAAGGCACTTACGACAAGATTATTTGCGCCGATATCGCTAATTATCAGGGGAACCAGGATGCCGATATAGTGATTTGTCAGGCGTTGTTGGAGCATGTAAAAGATGTGGAAAACGCATTCAAGGCTATAGCAAGTATTTTAAAACCCGGAGGACTGGCGCTCATTTTTGTGCCCAGCAGAAATGCTGTTTTTGCACGATTGAATATTATCCTTCCACAAAATATAAAAAAAGCTATTTTGCATTATGTTTATCCGAGTACTGCACGGGTTCAGGGCTTTCCTTCCTATTATGATAAATGCACGCCTTCGGAATTTAAAAGATTAGCCGCCGATAATCATCTTTCCGTTATAGAAGAGCGTTATTACTATATCAGTTCTTATTTTTCTTTCTTTTTTCCAGCTTATCTAGTTTGGCGTTTATGGATTCTGTTGTTTCAGGCGCTTATGAAAGAGCAAGCCGCGGAAACCTTTTCATTCGTTATACGAAAAGACCAGAGCTAGTACATACCCACAGGGCAATCGCGCTATAGCGAAGACTTCCCTCTCCCTGAGGGAGAGGGAGCTTTCCTTCTTACCTTAACGGCAGTGACGGAGAGGGAACAATAAGCCTTAGTATTTGGGTTCCCAAGTCAGCGGATTAAGCGACCTGATAAAAAATATCATGATAGACCGTATTGAAACGTTCACAGGCCTTTTCTATTGAAAATTCGGCTATGACGCGGTTCTTCGCATTCAGTCCCATTTGGTAACGTTGTTCCGGCGATAAATCCAATACCGTCAATAGCGCCTGCGCCAAAGCTTGCGCATTTCCGGCCGGCACCAAGGACACTGTATCTCCCGCTAAAACGGCGGTATCTCCGACGTCCGTCGCCACGCACGGCAAACCCATTGTCATCGCCTCACCCAAACCATTGGGAAAACCTTCCGTGTGAGACGGCATGCAAAACACATCCATGGCGGCAAGGCAGACCGGCACGTCATGACGTTCACCCAGCAGCACAAACAAGTCCTGTAGATTATGTTCATGAATCCAGCCGATTAGCTTGGCGTTGCCGGCATCACAGTCTTTGCCTACCATCATAAATCTGACCTTTGGACGGCTCCCGGCGACAATAGCGGCCGCATTGACAAAATTATCCTGCCCTTTCGCATGATGAAAACGCCCCAGACAACCAATCACTAGCTCATCATCCGAAAAACCGCAGGCTTCGCGTAAGGCCTTTCTTTGTGCCGCAGTCGCCGTCAGGTTGGAAAAATCAAAACCGTTGGGAATAACCACCATGCGCGACGCGCTATAGCCCACCGCCACATGCGCTTTTCTTCCCGCCTCGGCGACGCTGATGATTTTCTTGGGGATTAAGCGCGACAACAGCGCGCATAGCTCCATAACGAGCAGTGTGCTTTTTGAGTCGCACAGCGATAACGACGTTCTGCGGATACCCCAGATAATATTGCTGCAACCGGAAAAATAGGCCGCCAGACCGCCCAACAAATCCGAGTGATACATCCAGGTTTGCACGATGTCGGGATGAAATTCCCGAATATATTTGATTAACCGGAACAAAATACGCGGAGTGTCCAGGAACGATTGCATGTTCAATTCATGCACAGTAACCCCTATGGATCGAAGCTGCTCTCCCCAGGCGCCGCCCCGGCACAAAACCAGCACCAGTTTTTTATCGGCTGATTCAGGGTTGGCCAGTAACAGGCGCATCAGCATCCGTTCTGCGCCGCCGATAGAGTCAAGCGACAATATGACGTGACATATCCTTATTTTTCTCTGCATAACTGACCTTTTTGATTCTGCATAATTGATCGACGTCTTTCATAGATAATGACATCATGCCGTATTGATTGTTTAGTTCACGATAATACATTAATAGCTTTTCAAGGTTGTTCAAATTTTCTTCGGTGTTCCGTCCGAAGTTATGCGGGTGCCACCATAGATGAAAAATACGTTGTGTCATTGCGGCTTCTTTCATACCGCGCATGATCCAATGCATTTGCAGCTCGTTAACGGTTGAATAGCTCGATACGGGACGGAGAAATCGGCTGGCCGGCAGGTTGATAAGCTGATCTTGAGAAACGTCTGTGGGCCATGATGAAGTATGGTTTCCCGTTATCGGAAAATAAGTGTCGCCAATCCGCATCAAACGCCGTAAAGAGCCGAAAGCAACCGGTGCCAGGTGGCCGTTGCGGTATATCCAGTGATCCTGATTGCCGCGATAGGCGGTAAATCCGGCAGCTGACAGCATATCCATGTAGGCCTCGCAAATCTGATTGCGTGGAAAAACAAAACTGCTTGGTTTAACGTTATAGCTATCAAAAATTCTTTTTGCACAATCCAGATCGGCAGCAAATTGTGCTGCTGTCGTGTCTTTTTCACTGCAATAAAAATGGCTGTAGGTATGGCTCCCAAGCTCCTGTCCGGGTGTCGCCAGGATTTGTTCAACCAGGGGCGGGGCAAAAAAAAGTGTTGGAAACTTGCGGGCAAGTTCTGCCACCGAGTAAGTCGAGCATTCCTTTCTTCCGTAAGTCGGCATCAGATCCGGACGAAAATCGCACCATTGCTTGTAATCCTTACACATGAGCATACCCACTGTCGCCCATGTCGCATGAATACCGTAGCGTTCGAATAATTTTAGCATAGCCGGCACGGCTTGCCAGACGCCTCTGATATTTTCGCCGTAGTTCTCAATTGTTCTGGATTCGCTAACGCCCCAGAATAACTCAAAATCAAGCGAAATCACTAAAGCCGGCACAATGGTAACCTTAGCGAAAAAAGTTTCTTAAAAGTCAGCATAGCGGCTTTATGCGCCATTGTAGCTGAATTGCTGCTCATATAAGCCAACAATCCTCTCCATGGCATAAGGCGCTACTACCTCAGGGGGCAGGCGTTTGCCGAAAGTAAAGCTTGAGAGCGCTTTCGCCAAACCTTCGGCGCTCAAGCTTTCGGCAATCAGACAGCCTTCGACACCGTTCAGTATTTCATAGCTGCCGCCCAGCGCCGGTGTGGCGATGACAGGCGTAGCGCAAGCCAGAGATTCCAGAACCACATTAGGAAAACCTTCATAACGTGAACTGAGCACATAGGCATCGGCCCGTGCAATAAAGGCGTAAGGATTTTTTTGAAAGCCGACAAAGCGAATCTGTTTTTCTATGCCCAGCTGTTTTGCAAGGCTCTGTAACTCCTCTTTCAATGGCCCGTCACCGAGCAGCGTTAAATAAACGCGAGGATTGCGGTTGATTGCCAAGGCTTCGATCAGCAGGTCGAAGCCTTTGATTTTTACCATCCGACCCGCTGAAACCAAATTGATAACGGAATCAGGCTCTCCGGCATTATGTCCCGGCATTTCAATTGCCGGGAGTTCGGCAGCCAAGCGGCGGACACGGGCTATGTCAACCGGATTATGGATAACCACTAATTTATCCATTGGAATGCCGAAATGGCTGTGTAAATCATCCCGCATATAAGTCGATTGGCAGATAATTTTGTCGAAACGTTTGTAGAAGAGCCGGTAAGGCTTGGCCCAGTCGAAATAATGTGAACTTGAATAATTTTTTATCCCTTCGCTAAGGATGGTCGATTCACGGCAGAGGTAATGGATGTTTTTTGGGCACAATGGTTTTAGGATGGCCAGCAATAAATTCAAATAACCCAGTGTTGAAAACAGCACCTGGGGTCTTAACTTCCAAATCAAACGGATAATTTTAAAAACGGCAAACCTGACCCGCGTGCATTGCAAATCGATCAGTTCCACATCGGCGGGAACATCGTCCAGGAATACCTCGGAGCGCAGGTTAACCACCGCTAATACCGGCATAAACTTAGTTTTATCCAAATGGCGCAATAGGTTAACAATCACACGTTCTGCCCCTCCGGGCGATAGCGATGGGATGAGAAAAAGAATTTTAGTTCGGCAAGGGGTCATATTTTCTAAGTAGTTTTTTAATGGGATAAACAAAAGGCCAAAAGGTGTGTTTGAAACGCAAAGAAACATGCCAGAATTGTTCCATGGCATAATCGAGCATATTCACCTCATTGGCCGGAAAATCCCGGATTGCCTGATCAAAGGTAATAATGGCAGGCGCATACTTTTCGATGTCGCGCTTGAATTTTTTTATGTCGGCCTCTGAAAAATCGTTGGAATGCAGGCAAACCGTCCATAATCCGGAGCGCATGGGTCTTAACCGCCATATTTGTTGTGGAACCCATAGCGCGCCTAATCGTTTGACCGGGCGGAAATAATAGCCGTCACTGATCACGTTGATCTGTAAATCCAACAGCGCCTTAACCGTGTTGGCATCGAAGGCATGGGCCGGGGCAATCCAGGTTTGAACGCTGATCTGGTTTTCAGCGAATATCGCGAGGCCTTTTTCCAGTTTATCGCGTTGTTCCTGATACGGTAAACCGGCAAATTCGCTATAGCTGTTAATTTTCATCAGACCCGAGTCTGGCGTTGAATAGAGGTGTTGGTATCCGTGCAGGGCAATTGTCCAACCCGCCGCTTGCCAGGATCTGACTTTTTCCCAGAAATCGGCCCGGGGTGCGTTGACTGTTAGCGTTGGATCATTGTTATCGGGAACGACTGCAATAATCGGTTTGATGCCGTTTTCAACCAGAATTGGTTCAATTTGATCCCAAAGAGTCCAATTCATTGTCGGGCAGAAATCGTCAAATCTGATAATGTATTTTGCGCTCATATCGGTTTGTATCCAAATTGTAAAGGTTCGAAAAACTCAGTGCGTTAGTGCGAAATTCTTTTGTTATGTGAATAGTGTCACAAAAAAATAAGTCTGGATAGCCATCTGAGTCACATTTTTTATGGTTGTTGAAAAAACGGACAACCGAGCGGGCTAGACGCCTGCACCTCCGAGGAATACTGAAAACCTGATCGTAGCTTATTGCATTATAATGAGCGTTCGTACAAGCCACTGTAAACACCAAGTTGACCAGACTAAATAAAACCGACTATCGCCCTGATATTGATGGACTTCGAGCGATCGCGGTACTGTCCGTCGTGTTGCATCACATCGATCCATCCCTTCTACCCGGCGGCTTTATCGGCGTAGATATTTTCTTTGTTATCTCTGGGTACTTAATTAGCGCCCACATCAGCAAAGAAGTTCGCGACAAAACCTTTACCATTAAGCGTTTTTATAAGCGCCGTATCAATCGCATCATGCCGGCGTTAGTGACCGTCCTGATAGCGACTTTACTGGTTGGAGCGGTGCTGTTGTCGCCTTCAGACTTGATTCGATTGGCGAAGAGCGCCGGATTTTCCATACTTGGCGTATCGAATATATTTTTTTGGCAAGAGTATGGAAATTATTTTTCCAGAAACAGCGGCGAAGCCCCCTTGTTACATACCTGGTCATTAGGGGTTGAAGAGCAATTTTATGTTATTTGGCCGTTTATTATTATTCTTCTTCTCAAGCTGAATCGCCGCTTTATTGTAGGTCTACTAACGCTGCTGACCATAGCCGCCATTGCGGTTTCCGAGATAGCCATCAGTATGGTCGCATCCGCTTCTTACTATTTGCTGCCCACGCGTTTCTTCGAACTGATGATTGGTGGATGCTTAGCGCTCATTGTTGCGCATCGACGGCCAGGATCACGGATCTATGCAAAATTATGTTACGGCTTAGGGTTTTTGTTAATCGGCAGATCACTTTTTGTTTTAAACAAAGCCTCTTTTTTTCCTGGCATTAATGCTCTGTGGCCCTGTTTGGGAGCGGCGCTGATCATTTGGGCCGGCAACAACGCCTATAAGAGATCAGCCATTCTTACCAATCGCCCCATGGTCTTTATCGGCTTGATTTCTTACTCACTGTATTTGTGGCATTGGCCAATTATTGCCTATCTCCATTATCTGGCTATTCCAATTAGTCCGTTAATCGGCATGGCTGTCGTGACGAGTTCACTCTTACTGGCCTGGTTGTCGTGGAAATTCGTGGAAGTGCCCATGCGCCAAAGCGGCGCCGGCTTTTCTTTTGCCCGCGTTTTTGCCCAACGCTTCGCCATTCCAGCGATCCTGCTGCTGTCAATAGCTGCTGCAATCATCTTCAATAAAGGTTTTCCGGAGCGCTTTGATCCGCGCGTGGCGGAATTTGAAGCGGTATTAACCGTTAAACCCGATCTTTTGCGTAGCGGCTGTCATGTGCCGTCGGCTTTATACAGCACGCCGCCCGATGCTGATAAATGCAGACTTGGCGCTGATAAACCGGAACTGGACGGTATTTTAATCGGTGATTCTATCGCTAATCATTTTACCGGAATGCTGGATGTGATGGCGAAAGCCGGCCATTTGACACTGATGGATTTCACTATGGATGGCTGTGTGCCTATTTTAGGTTACAAGACAGGGAAAATGTCGGCCTATGAGGAAAAATGTCTTAAAAGAAATGCCGCAGCTTACGCACTCATCGCTGAAAAACACTTTAGTCTGGTTGTGTTAGCCGGGTCTTGGCCAAGAAAAGCGGAAGCCGGGCCGCAAATAATGGCTTCACTGGATCAGATACTCAAAACGGGGGCAAGCGTCACAATCATTATCCGAAACCAAATCATCGCCCATGCGGATAGTTGTTTGATTCGCGGCATGATGTACAACAGCCAAAAAAGTTGCGATGTCGTTCGTGAACCGCCGCCCGAGTATTTTAAAGACATAGCCGAGAAATACCCTCAAGTTCATATTATTGATCCCAATCAAGTGATCTGTGTTAAGCAAACCTGTAGCCCGATAATGGCTAACACCCCATTGTATCGGGATGAATCGCATTTGAATGATATAGGGTCAAGACTAATCGGTACCGCCTTGCTTAGTGTAGGAGTTAGGTTGTAGCCATGCACGGCCTTAGCCATTCATCGCTAAACAAAGAATAACCATACAAAATCATTTTATACGGCGTCAGCTATGCGACCTACCTGTATAAAAAAACGGTCGCCTACAATTTTAAAGCGTCGGCGACCGGTGTTTTAAGTGGCTTTAGGTGGATTATTTAGCCGTGTTAGGGGTAATGACGTTACCTCCGGTAGCATCCGAAACAGCTTTTTTATTACCGATAACAATATTGTTGGTAACGATGTTGGCGGTGCTGCCGGTACCGTACATGATGATTCCGTTACCTATGTTCAAATCAGTATTGTTGTTATAGCCGCTGCCGGTCACTGTATTGCCGTTAATAGTGTTATTCCTTGCGCCGTTAATCATAATAATGCCGTCTTGCGCATTATCTTTGACTATGTTGTTGGTGATTTTCACGTATTTATGGGCTGAAATATAGATGCCTGCGGAATAGGTGCCTACAACCCCGTTATTAATAATGGTGTTGCCGCTAATGGTTACATTGCTTACCGATGCCGAACTCGCCGCTGCCACTGATGGAAATGACAACTGAATTCCAGACTTCTGGTTATTGTTAAATTGAGAATTCAATACCTGCAGGTTGTTAATGATTTCGCCGTCATTGGGTTCAATGTCCATGCCTGCGCTTGGATGCGTTCCTTTGGAATTCCTGAAAATGGAATTTTTAATAACGGCGCCGTTTACTGAGGTGACTGTTATGCCCTGGCGGCGGTTATTGTCTGCAATAACCGAGCACATCGTAACATTGGCGGAATTTCTGCCGATATAGTAGCCGTCGCCCCACATGTCTACAGCTGTGACGCCCTCAATCACCACATTGTTTGCGGTATAGATTTCAACGCCCATGCCCCATTCGCCGGTGGTGCTTTGATGCTGCGCGCGTTCACCCTGAAGCTTGCCGCCAATAACGTTGACGTTGGAAACATTTTCAATCCTGATAATGCCGTAATTGGCTTGATTATTGGCTATGGCCTTTAACACGGCGTTGCTCGATAGGCGTATGGTTATGTTGTTTTTGGCATTCAATCGAGTGACTGCATCGATCATGTAGGTGCCGTCGGGAATCAGCACGGTTCCTCCGGTTCCGGCAACCTGATTGATAGCGGCTTGAATGGCGGCAGTGTCGTTTGTGCTGCCGTTACCGATAGCCCCCTTATCCTTGACATTGACAACCAGCGTGGAAGTAGGCGCCGGTGCGCAGCTGGCGGCTGTCGTGCCGGGGGTGACAATGCTGGCGGACGGGACTGACAGATTGCCGATGGCGTCAATGGCCGATACGCTGTAGGTGTAGCTGCTGCCTGCAGAGAGACCGGTATCTTTATAAGTTGTCGATGTCGTGGTGCCTATTTGGACGCCATTGCGAAATACCTTGTAACCGGTCACGCCGATATTATCGGAGGAAACCGTCCACGATAAGTCAACCTGGGTTGATGAGCTCGCGGTTGCACTAAAAGACCCCGGAGTGCTGGGTGGCTGAACGTCAGTGGTATTTGTTGTGCAATAGACATAGGTTTTGCCATTGGTTTTTGGATTGCTGTTGTCTAGTGCTGAAAAGCGCAGCGACTCTATACCGGTGGACGTTGCAGAATGACTGAATCGACCTTGTCCATAAGTGCGTATATTGGCATGGATAGAGTGCGGAGGACTCAGTTCTATACCATTCTCAAACACACGCAGCACAGATCGTTTTGGAAAAGTGCTGGTATCGGCAGGAACGCCAAATGATTGGTTAATGATATAACCGTAGCCCGTATCAGAGGCTGCCGCCGCAACATTGAGCGCTGTTACGGAGGTGCAGGTACCGGTTGCATTGGCCGGACTGGTTGTCCCCGTGCCGGATGCGGGACTTGACGCATTACCGGCGGCGTCAATGGCCACGACGCTGTAGGTATAGCTGGTGGCCGCCGAAAGGTCAGGGTCTACGTAGCTTGTCGCCGTGGTGATGCCGATTTGGACGCCGTTGCGCGACACCCTATAGCCGGTCACGCCGACATTATCGCTGGATGCCGTCCAGGACAGGCCAATCTGGGTTTGCGAGTTGGCTCTTGCGTTCAACGCACCGGGAACCGTGGGTGCCTGAGTATCCGCCGTGCTTGCAGCAGCAGTGGCGGCTGTGCCGGATGCAGGGCCGGACGTATTGCCGGCGGCGTCAACGGCCACGACGCTATAGGTGTAGTTGGTGGCCGGCGCCAAGCCGGAATCGGTATACGTGGTCGACGCGGGGGTGCCGATTTGGACGCCGTTGCGGGACACCTTATAGCCGGTCACGCCGACATTATCACTGGACGGAGTCCAGGACAGGCCGATCTGGGTTGAAGAGCCGGCGGTCGCGCTGAAAGCGCCGGGAACCGTGGGCGCCTGAGAATCCGTACTGGTCGCCTGGGCATCCGCACTTGTGCAGTAGGAATAACTTTTTCCATTGGTCTTTGGATTAGTGTTATCTGATGCGGAAAAGCGTAGAGTTTCTATGCCGGTAGAGGTTAAAAAATGACTGAACCGGCCCTGTCCATATGTGCGTATATCGGCATGTTTGGCGTGCGGGGGGCTCAGTTCCACGCCATTCTCGAACAAACGCAGCGCCGATTGGGTTAGAAAAGTGTTGGTATCGGCGGGAATACCGAATGTTTTTAGCATTATATAGCTGTAGCCGGTATCTGACGATGCCGCTGATACATTCAGGGCTGTCTGGGCACAGGTCGTAGTGCCCAAAGCGCGCGTTGTTGAACGGGCCGCGCTAGTGCCGGCGGCAACCGCTTGAATCATGAAATTATCAACGGTTTCTCCCTGTACGCAGTTAATATCATTCGTTCCGCCGCCCTTAGGGCCGCAGATAAACGAGCCTTGTATAGCGGATTCGGTAAAATGCAGTTTCAGTGCGCCATGGTGCATGGCACGGAAGGCGGACCAAGCCGGTTTTTTACAGGTTAACCACAGACAGGGGCCGTCCTGTTGTAAATCGGAGCCGCCGATTCCGGCGGTGACATGCACAACGCCATGTTGCGGATGGCTGCGTTCATAATTGACGCTATCGGCATTGAGGTTTAACACATACTTACTATAGGTATCGCCTAATTTATTCAGGATACCTCGAAGGAGTGGCGATCCGTGATGATGGCCGGACGAATAAGCGGGTCGATGTACCAACGTGACGATGTATTTGATAGTCGGATCTGCTTGCGCCTCGGCCATGAGTATATCGGCTTTGGTTTTCCAGGCCGTCCACGCTCCTGACAATGGCTCCGGTAGCGTAATAAAACGGGCGTTCCCGTAATCAAACCAATACCAGTCTTCACCGCCGGCTAACGGCGATCCCAGCGAAGTTTGCGGGTTGGGTACATCAAAGCGGCCTTTATAGTTATTAAAACCGTCAAATTTTGATCTATGCCAATCCAGATCACCCCAGACCGGCATATAGGCGGCCTCTTTAGACCATGTCATAACATCGTTAAAGTGCTGGTCAACGGCGGCTTTGCCGTTTTTACTGCCGAGGCTAAGGTCACCGAGGCCGACAACAAAAGCCGGTTTGCCGTCGGTGATCAGTTGCTGAACGGTGCCGACATTAAAATAATTGCCGGTGTCGCCGATGTCGCCCTGCGCATAAATAGTAAAATCGGAACTGCCCTTGGGCGGCGGCGTCAGGAAGGTCCGTTCAGGACCGTTGCCTATTGAATAATAGTAAAGACTGTTTTCCTTCAAACCGGTGAGTTTTGCTTCCCAGAACGGGCCTTTTGATGAGGTGGGGACGGGATTTGGCTTGTGTCCCTCTAGTTGCGTATAGGCCCCCGGAGACAGTCCATAACCAATCGATTTTTCCAGATCGGTTCCACGCCAGTCAAAAGTAACAGAAGTCTGGCCGGTAATCGTCCAGTGAATCTCATCGGCTCCGAATGCAATATTGGCGGTAAAAAAAGCCAAAACCAGCGGTATAGTGCGCGTATTTTTCATGATGATCTCTTGGCGTGGGTGACGCGTTGATTTTTAATCCGATTGGTATCTTCCTTGATTTCAAGGATCGCTTAATTCCCCTTCCTTAAACAACAAGCGTTGGCCCGAATTCTATACCGGACATTCGCCCCAGGCAAAATATTGTCTGATTCTGGTATCGGCCTGTCCTGCGCTGGAAAGTTGGTCATTGTCGACAACGGAATAATTGACCTCTTCCTGAAGCAGCGGATTAACCGAACCATCGCAACCTTTAAGATTGATTTCAAAACCTGAAGCATCTACGTTGCGTATGCCGACCACATAAGCATTGCCGCCTTGAAGGGTTGACGGCTCAACAACGACAACCGGGTCGATATAGGTTTTGCTGAATTCGATTCGCGTCCAATGATCATTGGCGATGACGCCACCTAATTCTTGTGCATTTAATGCAGCAACTGTTTGTATGTCTACTTTTTCAGCATTTTGTTCAGCTTGGGCAAGATAAGGATTGGCCGCTAAGCAAAAAACCACCGCTGTACGCAAAGCGAACTGCTTGACGTCAGAAATAGAAACATTTTGTAGAGGAAAATACTGATACATTGTCGGATCTCGGTTGATAAATGGATAAGCTTTTTTATTGCTTTTTACTTTATACAGGCATAAATAATGCCAATTAAAAAAACATATACTTTTGTGATAAATATCACGCACTTATGTAAGAATTTGTGGATGCCGTCGCGCTTTTTGATAAAAGTAAAGCATCGGTTGGTAACGCTCATCACAGAGGCCCGGATTGGGGAGAACTGTTATTGTCAAAAAGTGACAAATATGTCAGTTTGTTGGTCTTGCCGAGGTTCCCCCTCTAATCGATCAGCACCGCTGTGTTGGGCTCTATGCTGTTTTCGTATGGGGATAGCATAAAAAATCAGTGTTTCCGTCATATTTCTGGAAATCTGAACATTTGTAACATTTGTAACCGCCGGATAATGCAGCGCTGAATGACGTGTTAAAACACAGGGGGGAAGCATGGATACTCGGTGTCGGGCTTCTTTTAAAGAAGCCGCTAAAAACGTTTTATCTGCCTGTTGGCAGCCTCATCACCGATAGATAGCGTAAAAAATTATGTTAACATGACGCTACGGTCGCAAATCACACCGTTTCCCCGCCTATCCAAGGTAACCCGGAACTGGACGCCATCCGCTCGAAAGAACCAAGGAATAGACGCATGGAACGCTGACGCCGAAAGGCGGACTATCACGGTTGATCTTAAGATTGACGATATCCCGGTATCGTAAACCCCAGATACTAAGAAACGTACATGAAATAACTCGAACAGCTTGTTCACCGTCCCGTAGAGAGAGAGGGGCCAATACCAGGTTATTTCATGCATGTTCCTAAGCTTATACAAGACACAGATTCGGCGATGCACTATTGAGGGCGTAGCGTAAAACGTTTTTTGTAGCGGCTAGGGTCTTTATGATTGCCGGCGTACCGGGACATCAAGATAATCTGTTGAAATTATGAATAAAATAAGCATACATTTAGGAGAGTTTTTGTGGACAAAAATAGAGTTGCCGTTGTTGGTCTGGGTTATGTCGGTTTACCGCTGGCGGTGGAATTCGGCAAAAAATATCAAACGACAGGGTATGATTTGTCCGGGGCCAAAGTTGACAGTTACCGGAACTTTATCGATCCAACCGGCGAAGTGTCGCGCGCCGATTTAGAGGCGGCAACGGGACTGTCTGTAACGACGGATCCCAGCCATCTGGACAAGGCGGATTTTGTTATCATTGCGGTACCGACGCCGGTCGATATTGCGCACCAACCGGATTTTTCACCGCTGGTTTCGTCCTCTGTTACGGTGGGCAAACATTTAAAACGCGGCGCTATTGTGGTTTATGAATCGACCGTTTATCCGGGAGCGACTGAGGAAATCTGCATACCTATATTAGAACGCGAATCCGGTCTCAAATGGAAACAAGACTTCCATGTCGGCTATTCCCCTGAACGGGTCAATCCGGGTGATAAAGAAAGGACCATCACTAAAATTATCAAGGTGGTCTCCGGCGACGATCCGGAAACCTTGGAGAAAGTGGCCGGCTTATATGAAAGCATCATTACTGCGGGCGTACATCGGGCCAGCTCGATCAAAGTCGCTGAAGCGGCCAAGGTAATTGAAAATACGCAACGCGACTTGAATATAGCCTTGATGAACGAGTTGGCGATTATTTTTGACCGCTTGGGCATAGACACATTGGAGGTGCTGAAGGCGGCGGGTACCAAATGGAATTTTCTGCCCTTTCGTCCCGGCCTGGTCGGCGGACATTGTATCGGTGTTGACCCCTATTACCTGACCCATAAAGCGGAGATGGTCGGCTATCATTCCGATGTTATCCTGGCCGGCCGGCGAATTAACGACGGCATGGCGTCGTTCATCGCCAAACAAACCAGCATTCATTTAATTCGTGCCGGCTACTCGGCCAAAACTGCAAAAATCACCGTATTGGGTTTGACCTTCAAGGAGAACTGTCCTGACTTGCGCAATTCAAAGGTCGCCGATGTTGTGCATGAATTACAGGATTTCGGCTGGAATGTGTCGGTTCATGACCCGGTCGCAAAATCTGAAGAAGCGGTTCATGAGTATGGCATCCCGCTGCTGGCTTGGGACGATCTGCCCGCAGCAGATGCGCTGGTGGCGGCGGTTTCGCATGCTGAATACCTGCATATGCCGCTCGATGAGCTGCTCGCTAAGCTAAAGCCGGGCGGGGTATTTGTCGATGTCAAATCAGCTTATGATCCGGTTTCCATTCAGGCGGCGGGTTATACCTTGTGGCGCTTGTAAACAGCCGATTTTAGTGACGCTGTGTTGTGCTTGGCAGCATTGCCGATGTAACGTTTATTTGTAATATCATTCAACCCTTCAAGGTATATTTTTTATGGCGACCACGCCCCACGCATCTTTAATCAGATTTGTTGATAAACCGGCAACATGGCTAATTACCGGAGTGGCCGGTTTTATTGGCTCCAACTTGCTGGAAGCTTTGCTTGACCATAACCAACTTGTCATCGGATTAGATAACTTCGCCACCGGTCACCCGCATAATCTGGAGCAGGTGAGAGCACTGGTTGGCGATAGCAAATGGGCCAATTTCAGGTTTATCAATGGCGATATTTGTGATCCTGCCGTTTGCCATCAGGCCTGCCTGGGCGTCGACTATGTATTGCATCAGGCCGCACTCGGCAGCGTGCCCCGCTCCATTGAAAATCCCATTAACACCAATAAGGCCAATATTGACGGCTTTCTCAATATGCTGGTAGCCGCCCGTGACGCCAAGGTTAAACGCTTTGTTTATGCGGCCTCTTCCTCCACTTATGGCGATCATCCGGGCTTGCCGAAGGTTGAAGACATCATCGGTAAGCCGCTTTCGCCTTATGCGGTCACCAAATATGTCAATGAACTGTATGCGGATGTGTTTGCAAGGTGCTATGGCCTGGAGTCTATCGGCCTGCGTTATTTCAATGTATTTGGGGCAAGGCAGGATCCTGACGGCGCTTATGCGGCCGTTATCCCGAAATGGGTAGCCGCCATGGTGCGTAATGAAGATGTCTATGTTAATGGCGATGGTGAAACCAGCAGAGACTTTTGCTATATCAAAAACGTTATACAGGCTAATTTTCTGGCGGCGACTAGCGAAAATACCGCGGCCGTCAACCAAATCTATAATATCGCCGTAGGTGACCGCACTACGCTAAATCAGCTTCTGGCGTATCTGAAGGAAAATCTGGTGTTACATTTCAAGGCGCTTGAACATTTCCAGCCGATTTATCGGGATTTCCGTTCCGGGGATGTGCGGCATTCGCTTGCCGATATTTCCAAAGCTCAGACTTTGCTGGGTTATGCGCCGACCTATCCTGTCCAAGAGGGACTAAAGGAAGCATTAGCTTGGTATTTGGAAAACCTTAAAATCTGAATTTGAGAAGCTTCGGCAATCATAACAAAGCACATTGATGTCCAGTCGGAGCGCGCTCAGCTTGAGCGCCGTTAAAAACGAAAACCTATCCGTTCAACGTATCGCGTCATAATCATCCACAGAATTTATTGGGTATCCTGATGTTTTTTAAAAACATACTCATTGTTTGTATTGGCAACATATGCCGAAGCCCGATGGCGGAAGGCTTGTTAAAACATGTGCTGGCCGCATCCGGAAAAAATGATTGCGTGGTCAGCTCAGCAGGACTCGGTGCATTGGTCGGCCATGCCCCGGATCCGAAAGCCTGCCAGCTGATGCTGACAAAAGACATCGATATTTCCGACTACCGCGCTTGTCAATTGAATAAAGAGATGATTCGTAAGGCTGATCTTATTCTGGTGATGGACTCGTCGCAGAAAAGCGCCATCGAAGAATTCGAACCTTCTGCAAAAGGTAAAGTTTTCCGCCTCGGTAATTGGGGAAATTACGATATTCCGGACCCTTACCAAAAAAATACCGAGGCGTTTGTCAAATCGTTTAATTTAATTGAACGAGGTGTGTCAGAATGGGCACAAAAACTATGATGAAAATCACAAAATTAACTATACTTTAACTTTAGGTAAGTGCTGTAACCACTTGCCGTAGAAAGCATTTGCCCACCCTACTTACAATCGTCCTTTATGTCCTGTCGGTAAGGCCATAAATGCCGTGCTTAGACGAAATAAGCTAGGGTTGAGTGACCATTAACCAGCCACTGATTTGGGCCTTGCCTTAACAATAGCTCCAGCCGGATACCTAAACCTATGCGAAGCAACGCGTTATTGATACTGATTGCAACATGCCAACTTTGTGCATGCACAATAGTGCCGGGACAGCACATGAATCCGTTTTCCACCCAATCGAGCATGGACATGCCGGTTAAGGAAAAAAATGCGACTATTTTAAAAAAGCTCAATATTAAACGGATTACCGCCCAGTTGATTGTCGATTTGGAAAAAGACTTTGCGACCCGTAGCCTCGGGCCGGACAATGTCGCCAACTATTATTTCGACTATCGTATCGGTTCTAAAACCGTTAAAGGCACGCCCGCACAAAATCCCTATGTCCAATATCATATCGGTCCCAGAGATATACTTACCATCACGGTCTGGGAACATCCGGAGTTGACTATCCCGGCCGGTGAATTCCGATCCGCAGAAACAGCCGGCACTATTGTTGGCGAAGACGGTAATATTTTTTATCCCTATGCCGGTGTGGTAAAGGCGGCCGGGAAAACGGTCGAACAAATCCGTGATGAACTGACCCAAAAACTATCGCTCTATATCGAACAGGTTCAGCTTGACGTGCGCGTGACCAGCTATAGAAGCCAACGGGTTTACGTGGTCGGTGAAGTTGCTACGCCGGGTATCCAGGTGGTAAAGGATATTCCCCTGACGGTATTGGAAGCCATCAATGGCGCCGGCGGCCTGAGACCTGAAGCCGATCCGCGCAACATCACGCTGACCCGCAACGATAAAACTTACAGCATCAACTTATTGTCGTTGTATGAAGGCGGCGATCTTAGCCAAAACATCATGCTTCAGCAGGGTGACGTACTGAATGTGCCGGATAATCAATTTAATAAGGTTTTTGTGCTCGGGGAATCTAATATTGTCAACAATATTACCGGCGGCACCAACCAGACCCAACGATCGCGCTCTGTCTTTATGAATAAAGGTCGGATGACACTGACCGAAGCCCTCAGTGATTCAGGAGGGATAAACCAGGAGACAGCGGATGCCGCCAGGATATTTGTCTTTAGAGGCGGCCTCGGCAAGCCGGAAATATTTCATCTGGACGCCAAATCTCCCGATGCCTTGCTGTTGGCCGATCGTTTTCCCTTACAACCCCGTGACGTTATCTATATTGATCGGGCAGAGGGTATCCGCTGGAATCAAATCATTGAGCAAATTCAACCCACTATCACTTTGTTGAATGCATTTGATGGTTCATTGAACGTTAAACCTCTCCTGGCGCCACGTTAAACAATCCGCAATAACACCACACGGAGCCGGGTTCAATTCCCGCGCTCCGGTGCCCGTCGTTCTATAAACGCCGCCAGAATTAGTTTAGCCACTATTTTTTGATACAAAATGCAAAAAAACTTTTTCAATAACACCACGCTTCCCGCCAATTACTTGGCCAATGAAAATGACGGTAAATTCGATTTAGCTGAAATGCTCGATACGCTGGTTGACGGCAAATGGCTTATCCTGTTTACCACCGCTTTAATACTGGCTTTAGGTATCGCCAAAGCCTTTATTGATACGCCTGTGTATCAAGCCGACGCTTTATTGCAAGTCGATGCGCAATCGCAAACACTCAGATTGCTTGAGCCGGGCGGCATGCTGCAAAAAAACGAGGTGCCGGTACTGGCGGAGGTTGAGCTGATCAATTCAAGAATGGTCTTGGATGAGGCCATTAAAAAACTTGACTTGGACATCATCGCCAGACCGCAGTATTTTCCCATTATCGGTGAAGCCATAGCCAGGCGTTTCGCAAAGCACAATCCGGAAGGCGCCATTGCCCCCCCTTTGTTCAAACAGCCCCAATATGCCTGGGGTGGTGAAGCTATTCGCGTCGATAGCTTTACGGTGCCGGCCCCCTGGCTGGATAAACGATTCCTGTTAACTGCCGGTAAAGACGGCCATTTTCAATTAACGCTGAAAGACGAGCCGATATTGGAAGGCGAGGTCGGGCAGTTGGCAAGTAACCGTCAAAACACCGTCACGCTGTTTATTCCTTTACTAAAAGCACGCCCCGGTACTCAGTTTACCCTCATCCACTTGTCCGAAAACAATGCGATTACGCAATTGAAAAAAACCCTGCATGTCGAAGAAAAAGGCCGGTTGACCCGGATTCTCGAACTAACCCTGGAAGACAACGATCCTGAAACGGTGGTCAGAATATTAAATGAGATTGTTAATATTTATATCCGCCAAAATGTTGAGCAAAAATCAGCGGAAGCACAAAAAACCCTGGAATTTCTCGACAAGCAAATGCCTTTTCTTAAAGAGCAACTGGCTACGGCAACAGCCGCGCTGAACGATTACCGGACACGTATGGGTTCGATTGACCTGAATCTCGAAACCCAAGGCATTTTGGAAGGCGTGGTGAGACTAAAAACTGAAATCACCCAATTACAGCAGCAACGCGATGAACTCAGGCAAAAATTTACCGAATCGCATCCGTCCATTGTTGCTATTGACAAGCAAATTTCCCGCTTGCAAAGTCAGATGAATATCCATGACCAAAAAATTGAAGTGTTGCCGGAAACCCAACAGGTCATCGTAAAGCTGGAAAGAGAAGTGCAGGTTAACACCGAACTTTATACCGCTTTACTCAACAACGCTCAGACATTTCGGGTCGCCAAAGCCGGTACAGTCGCCGATGTAAGAATTATCGATTACGCCATATTACCCACTTTGCCGGTAAAACCTAAAAAAGGCCTGATCATTGCCGTTTCCTTTATGCTGGGGTTGTTCTTGGGCATCATTTGGGTTTTAGTTCGCCAGGCGCTACGCCGTTGTGTCGAAGACCCCGACTTAATAGAAAAAAAATTGCATATTCCGGTTTATGCAACCATTCCGCATAGTGATGATCAGGAAAAAATCAATAAAAAGCTTAAGAGTAATTACACGGTAAAAGACGGCGACCCGTTAATTCTGGCGGTACAAAACAGCGATGACCTTGCCATAGAAAGTCTGCGTAGTTTACGCACCACCTTGCATTTCGCATTTTTGGAAGCGCAAAACAACATTATCATGATCACCGGCCCAAGTCCCGGGGTTGGCAAAAGCTTTGTCGCCATTAATCTTGCTGTGGTATTGGCCAATGCCGGGAAAAAGATCTTGTTAATCGATGGTGATATGCGCAAAGGCTTCATCAATAAGGCGTTCGGCATGGATAGGGAAAAAGGGCTTTCCGAACTGGTTTCAAGCTCCATTTCAGAGAGCTCCAAGGTCGATTATGTCAATGGCTATGGCGTCAGGGCTTCCGAACTCGTTATAAACATCAATCCGGATTCGTTTTCGCTTCTGGATGAAACCATTCATAGCACATCGGTAGTCAATATGGACTTTATCGCCACAGGACACCTGCCGCCTAATCCATCGGAATTACTGCTGCATGAGCGATTCGGGGAGTTATTGACCAATATCAGTGCGCATTACGATCATGTCATCATTGATTCGCCGCCTATTTTAGCGGTCACTGATGCAACTATTATCGGTCGTATGGCCAGCGCCACGTTAATGGTTGTGAAAGCCGGTGCGCATCCCATGCGGGAATTGGAGCAAAGCGTTAAAATCCTTAATCAGGCCGGCGTTCAATTGAAGGGCGTCGTGTTTAATGATTTACCTGAATCATCATCCCGCTATCAATACGGTTATGGCAAGTACGTCTATCAATACAGTTATAAAAAAGCCAGCTGAGGCAATCTGCCTTCCATTGCCCCGGCTTGTATATGCTTTATTGCTGACAATCGCCTAAAAGCCGAAATTATGATTGCTTCTGCATTTTGAGTCTGACGAACGCGGCGAGCTTGGCTACGGAATCGAAATTGTCAGGTGTTACTTCTAAAGGATCGACGACAACCTGGAACGTTGAATGCACGAACTCCACAAGTTCCATAACCCCTAGGGAATCAATGATACCCTCCTGTATAAGAGAAGTATCGTCTGCGTAAGTGAAGTCTTCACTGAAAAGAAAATTAGTGGATATGTGGTTCTTGATAATCGATTCAATTTGCATGGTTTTATCGTGATTAAGTTAAATCCCCCCCGGAAAACAGGGGGCATATTTTTGTTAGCTTTTGAGAGCTATTTTCACTCATTCGCTGGAAAAGTAAAAACTGACGATCGTTTACTTAACTCGCGTTCATAAAGGCATTGTTGATTACGACGCCGGGGTTATATACCGCTGCTCAGCCAGATACGCGAACCGGTCATTCTATCGGTAAAAAATTTCCCGCAACCCGCCTGTTTAAGCTCCTTTTCGTCTTGCCCGGTTTCGGCAACGAGGATCTGTTCAATATTTTTCAAGCCTCCGGGCGCTAACGCCGGGCTTTTTTCTTCCTCTGTCCGCTTTCTACAGATCCAGGTTAGCCGGGTTTCGAAAGACTACAATAAAAATGTGACTTATTTAACTATTCAGACTCATTTTTTTGTGACACTATTCACACAAAGAAAATTATACAGAGGTATTCGCACATGTATTTATTAACTGTTTTTCGAATCATGAGGAAAAAAATTGTTATTTGGTGGTGTCGTCAAAAGGGGGTAAAGATAGCAGATAATTGTAATCTTAACGGTATCCCGGATTTTGGCAGTGAACCTTATCTAATAACGATTGATGACAACGTATCCATTGCAGCCCAAGTCTCGTTTATTACCCATGATGGCGGAACTGCGGTATTTCGTTCTCAGGAGCGCTACAAGAACGTGATTAAATACGGTCGAATCAGGATCAAGGATAATTCTGTAATCGGCATCAGAGCTATCATACTGCCCGGTGTGACCATCGGTCCGAATACCATAGTAGCGGCCGGTTCGGTCGTTACCAGAAATGCTCCGCCCAATACCTTGGTGGCGGGCAATCCGGCTAAACCCATTATGAGCGTACAACAGTACGCCGATTGGTCTTTGGCTTCTACACCGGAATACGATGTGGCGGCCTATAAGCGTAATAAACGCGACTTTCTGGAAAAGTTTTCTTTGCGGGGCGGTTAACCTGAAAAGTGCGAATGCCTTAAAAAACACTCTTTGAGAATCAATCAAACGACTTCCCGCCTTAAACGGGAAGTCAAAGTAGACTTTCGGCTCGTTCCCAAGCCGGAGCTCTCGTCGTTATACACAAGTCTGTGGGGGCAGTCATTCCGGTCAGGATTGCCGGAATCCAGGACACAGGGATGTGCGAAGTTACCGTCTATGGCCTGGATACCCGCTTCCCCGCGGGTATGACGGTATCACGACACTTGTGTATAACGATGAGAGCCGGAGCTTGGGAACCGGCGATAGTGGGCGGAGTAGTTACCTTTTTCCGGTAATGGGTTTTACATCGCCCTGTCCGGAGAGCACATCGACCACTCTCTGACCGAATAATGGCGCCACGGAGACAGAAAATGCTTCGCCAGGGTGTGAATTATTCGGCATTGCCGCATACTGGTCTTGCAAATACAGGCCGCCTTCGGTTTCCAGTTCATAAAAATCCCAAAGAAAGATATTGTCGCCTTTTTCATCCCATACATTTCTAACCCAATTGGTCCATTCTTTCATACGAAGCGCCATTTCTTCTGTGGTATTGGCCTTAACATGGGTCGCTCCGGTCCAAACCAAAAATTTTGTGTCCGGAAAACTTTTCATTTTTGCTTTTAAGGCTTCGTATTGCAATTTGTAATTCTGTAGTTGTTTCTCTTCAGAATCTATATTTGCATTACCGCTGTCGGCTTCGATTTTACTAACCGGATAACAATGTTTAAAAATAATTAAACCATAGTCTTTTGTAAGCATTTCAAGCGTGGGTTCTTCCATATAAGGTTCTTGTCCTGCATGTTTAACCCATATGTTGTAATAATCGAAAGGGTAATTTTTCCAACCATAGGGTTGTTTTTTAGGAAAACGCATTTCATCAACAATAAAATTGCTTTTATTGTCTTTGTTATAGGCTTTCAACCACTTACCGAATGAACCTTGTTTAAATAATTTCCAAGAAATTCTTGAAACATCACCCTTTATCACCCCTTCTCCGGTGCTGTGATGTAAAAAAATGGCTTTATTGGCTTTTGTCATTTGATCTTGATTTGAGTTATTACAAGCAGATAATAAAATTACAGATAAACCTGCGATTATCTTTATTAAACTTTTAAGCTTCATGGCAATGATTTTTTACTTGTTTAATCAGAAAAATGTGACGTCAATTCTAGCCGATTATTTATATAAAATATAATTCCATTTTGATTTTTCATGGTAAAACTAAAACTTCCGGATTAAATTTGTAAATTTAATACTTTCAAAGACTTATAAATCACATCTTATTGTCTCTTTCGAGTAAATTGAATCCTTGTTAAGGTAGCCCGTGTTGTGTCGTCAAATCGCCCGGTGTGGTATAACGCAACCGGGATTTCCGAATGCTCCATTCAGTGCAGGTTAGCCGGTTCACCATGTTGTTAGGGCTATTGCCGACCGGCGAAATGAATGGATGGCGCTACCTCATTTTCAGTGTAGTGACCTAAAATCATTTATCTGAAAACCTATGATCAAAAACCCACCCTATAATCAAAAACCAACAATACAAGCGGAATGATTATGCAAGTTCGTGATTTTCTGGAGAGCACTGCTGCCCGGCTACCGGAGAAAACGGCTGTTGTTTGTAACGGCCGCCGCTGGACCTATCGGGAAATCGATACAATGGCCGATTGCCTGGCCCAAGAGATGATAGAACTGGGTGTTTCGCGCGGTGACCGGGTGGTGATTTACCTGAATAACTGCATAGAGACGGTAGTATCGATTTTTGGCGTGCTCAAGGCGGGCGGAGTATTCGTTGTGGTGAACCGTGCCACCAAGCCTGACAAGCTTGCCTATATCGTAAAGGACTGCCGCGCTGCGATGCTAATCGCTGATGCCAAGGCTGCATTAGTGCCGGTTATCGAAACGGCTCAAGACGCGCTGTCATGGTTTCGAGGCTTCATTATCTGTGGTGCTGTTGAAGGCTTTTCGTTCGGACGAGCGCCCGCCATGGTTTGGCAAGAACTGATGAATAGAGGTGAGACGATTCGTCCGCCGGCATCCGGCATCGACCTGGATTTGGCATGCCTTATCTATACCTCGGGGACGACCGGAGAACCTAAAGGGGTAATGAGCGACCATAGTAATGCCGTGTTCGTTTCGGATGCCATCATTACGTACCTGAAAAATTCTGAAGATGATATTGTGCTGAATGTGCTTCCGCTCTCTCATGGTTACGGCCTGTATCAATTATTGACCATGTTTAGGCTTGGCGGGACACTGGTATTGGAAAATTCGTTTGCATTTCCGGCGACTATTCTAAAGCTCATGGAACAGGAGCGGGTTACCGGGTTGCCGGGCGTTCCAACACTGTTTGCGATGTTATTGCAGGTCAATTCACTCGGGTTTGATCTCTCGGCATTGCGCTACCTGACCAACGCCGCCGCAGGATTACCGCCTGCCCATGTGCTTGAGCTGCATCGCCGGTTTCCGGACGCCTCGTTATATGCCATGTACGGTCTTACGGAAGTGGTTCGAGCGCTCTATTTACCGCCCGAATGGATCGAGCAAAAACCCGGCTCGGTCGGCATTGCGATTCCCGGCACAGAAGTTTGGCTGGAGGATGCAGGCCGACGCCTGGGTCCGGGAGAGATAGGCGAGCTGGTGGTGCGCGGGCGTCATGTAATGAGAGGCTACTGGAATGCTGCCGAATTATCGGCTCGGCGATTTCGTCAGGCAGCGCTGCCCGGCGAACGATTGTGCTATACGGATGACTTATTCAGAATGGACGAAGATGGCTTTTTCTATTTTGTCGGTAGAAAGGACGATATCATCAAGAGCCGCGGCGAAAAAGTTGCTCCTATGGAGGTCGAATCGGTTTTGCACGAGTTAGCCGGTGTCATGGAGGCGGCGGTGATCGGTGTGCCGGATCCGTTGCTGGGCCAGGTGGTAAAGGCGTTTATCGTCAGGAACAACAGCGAACTTTGTGAACGGGAGGTCTTGGCACATTGCCGACTACGCCTGGAGGATGTCATGATTCCAAAATTAATCGAATTTCGGGAATCGCTTCCCAAATCGCCCACCGGAAAAGTGCTGAAAAGGGAGTTACTCTAATGTGCGGAATTGCAGGACTAATCGCCAACGATCGCTTGCCGGCAGACTCGGAGGGACGCGTGCGAAATATGCTGGGCGCTATCCGCTATCGTGGTCCAGACCAGTTTGGTTTGTTTATTGGCGACCGAACCATACTGGGCAGCGCGCGGCTCAGTATCATCGATATTTCCGGAGGACAACAGCCGATAGTCACCGAAGATGGCCGCTATTGGATCGTCTTCAATGGAGAAATTTTTAATTTTCTCGAATTACGTACTGACTTGGAGCAGAAGGGACACCGTTTTGCCACGCATAGCGATACCGAGGTGTTATTACATCTGTTCCAGGAGGAAGGCCCGGATTGTCTCCACCGGCTCAACGGTCAATTTGCTCTGGCGATTTACGACACTGTAGCCGGTTCCTTATTTCTTGCTCGCGATCGGCTCGGCGTACGGCCATTGTTTTATTTTGAGAAAGAGGGGCTGCTTTATTTTGGCTCAGAGATAAAGAGTCTTTTGGCAGGCAGCGGCGAGCAGGCAGTGATCGATCCGGCTGTGATCGGTCAGGTGTTTACCTTTTGGGGGCCGTTGCCGGGTCAGACCGTGTTTCGGGGAATTCATGAGTTACCGCCAGGCCACTGGATGCTTTGGCATCAGGGAGACATTGAAATCCATCAATATTGGCATGCCGTGTTTAATAGCCGGGAAGAAGCTTCCGGCACTATTGCAAAGACCGCCGATGAATTGAAGGAGGAACTTAAAATCCATCTGATTGATGCAACACGGATTCGTCTGCGCGCGGATGTTCCGGTGGGCGCCTACTTGAGCGGAGGGTTGGATTCGTCCTTACTGGCCTCGATCGTTCGGCGATATACCGCGAATCACCTTCGAACCTTCTCAATCGCCTTTAGCGATGAACGCTATGATGAGCGGAACTTCCAAAATCGGATGGCCGCGTTCCTTGGCACCGAGCATGAAGTCGTGGAAGTGACTCATGAAGCGATTGGCCAGATTTTTCCTGAGGTCATCTGGCATACCGAAACGCCGCTATTAAGAACGGCTCCGGCGCCGATGTTTCTATTATCGCGCAGGGTACGTGAATGCGGATACAAGGTTGTTCTGACCGGGGAGGGTGCTGATGAGTTTTTTGCCGGTTATGACATTTTCAAGGAAGCCAAGGTTCGCCGGTTCTGGGCCCGTTATCCGGACTCGAAATGGCGTTTCCGGTTATTGGAAAAGTTGTATCCGGACGTATTCAAAAGCGGTCAGACAAGCCTCAGCTACTTGAAGGCTTTCTTTGAAAGCGGGCTGACTGATGTTGAATCGACGGATTATTCACACGCTATCCGCTGGCGAAATACACGTCGATTATGGCGATTCATGACCAAAGAGGCTTTGGCTGAATGTGGCAGCCAATCCGCAGGCGCCGCATCGCTTCCCTTTCTGCCATCGTCATTCCCGCAATGGGACCCCTTGCAGCGAGCGCAATTTCTGGAGATTACTTTCTTCTTTTCGCAGTATCTGCTTAGCTCTCAAGGCGACCGGGTTGCCATGGCGAATTCGGTCGAAGGCCGTTTTCCCTTTCTCGACATCAGGCTTATCGAGTGGTGCAATAAACTGCCGGCAAAGATGAAGATTAAGGGGCTTGAAGAAAAGTGGTTATTGCGCGAGGTCGGCCGTGACTGGCTTCCGCCGGAAATCTGGCAGCGCGTCAAGCGCCCGTACCGGGCGCCGATACATCGTAGTTTTTTTCATAAGCATTCACCGGACTATGTGAGTGAACGGTTATCGGAAGATGCCGTAAAACGTGCGGGTATTTTTCAACCGGCTGCCGTCAATCAGCTGGTAGAGAAGTTAAAACGGGGAACCGCGTTAGGAGAAACCGACGATATGGCATTGGCGGGCATTCTTTCAACACAACTGGTTCATTATTGGTTTTCAGAGAATTTTCCTTCCTCGACCCCGATTGGACGCGGCGATGATGTGAAGGTTTGCAGGTAAACAATCAAGTGCAGGAGTTAATTAATGATAGTATTTTCTAAAAAATCCATCCTGATCGACCCAGAGGTCGAGACCAATCGCATTGTCAGTGAGATGAGACGCTGGGTTCGGCAAATGAAACGGGGTGGTGCGGTTGTGGGAGTGAGCGGCGGCGTAGATTCCGCCGTGGCGTTGGCGTTGGCGGTAAAGGCCTTTGGTCCGGATCGGGTAATTGCGCTTATGCTTCCTGAACGTGACTCGGATCCGCTCAGCGAAACGCTGGCGAAAGAACTGTGTGCAAAGTTCGGCGTGACGCCCATCCGCGAAGATATTCGCGATGCACTTGAAGGCTTCGGCTGCTACCGGCGCAGAGACGAGGCGTTTAAACGGGTTGTTCCAGAATACGATGCAGACAAAGGCTACAAGGCCAAGATCGTACTGCCGCAGAACCTGCTCGATGAAGATACCCTGAATGTTTTCTCGGTCGTTGTTATTACTCCGGAAGGCACGGAAATAGTAAAACCGCTACCTCCCGCAGAGTTTATGCAGATTGTCGCCGCGTCGAACTTCAAACAACGCACGCGCATGTCGATGGTTTACTATCACGCCGAACTTCGGAATTACGCCGTGCTCGGAACTGGAAACAAGAATGAGCATGATCAGGGCTTTTTTGTGAAATACGGCGATGGCGGATCCGACATCAGGGTATTCGGTCATCTGTTCAAAACCCAGATCTATCAGCTTGCAGAGTACCTGGGCGTGCCGGATTCAATCCGTAGCCGGCCTCCGACCACCGATACCTATAGCGCCCCCTGCGACCAACAGGAGTTTTTTTTCCGCTTGCCGTTTGAGACCATGGATTTGTTATGGTATGCGATGCTGCATGACGTACCCGCCACGGAAGCGGCGCAGGTCATGGGATTAACCGAAATACAGGTAAAACGTGCGTATGAGGATTTTTCGCGTAAGGAGCGTTCGACCGAGTACCTCCGCATGGCGCCGGTCAGCTTAGAAATAAGCATGAAATAACTTGGGCGACTTGTTCCCTCTCCATTAGGGAGAGGGGATACAAATGATCAAGTTATTTCCGGAATGTATCGGTTTTGTCTTTATTAACTATAACTTTTATGAACTGGTTAAAAAGCTGGTTCATCGCCCGTTTCATGTCCGGGAAAGCATTCTTCTGATCGACCCAGAACACCGATGAATACTCGCTTGCGGTGATAGTGATAACTTTATTTTCATTGAGCTTTTCGAGCACGTTAATTTGGCTGATGGCGAGCAGAACCAAGCGTTGCTCGCGGATAGATAAACGATAGCTTGCTTCTATAATTCTGTTATCTTTAATAAATCAAATTATTATCAGCCGTTCGTCAACCTACTTTTAAAAAAGTTATATTTCGGCTCATAAAAGTTATAGTTAGAGCTGTAATAAATTGATTTTAAAAATCAATTAGCGAGCTAAAACATTTAAAACAAGATAAAGTCAATTGTAGGCGTATTGGGGTATATTCCAACGTTAGAAGGGTTATCTCAACCTCTCCTTAATATCCGCCAAGTTCTTTTTACGCTCCAGAACCTGCGCCACAGTTTCTCCCGGTTTGGCGATGCCCGACAACGGCGAACCTGTCAAACGCGCAATGACCGCCGCCCGGCTTTCGCCTGGCCGAGCTTGCCGGTTGATTTCTTCTTCGGTGAGTTTTTTATTTGCTTTCGGCGGGTTTTTCAGACCGAACTTAAATTGGAAATGGGTTACAGTGCGGCCTGATTTACGCTGGCTATAACTCGCCCAAATATTGGAATGTTCGTTAATGTCGGCAATAGCGGGGTCAATGATGTATTTTTTGAAATCCTTAATATCTTTATATTTACCTTCCAGTTGGAAAATATCCCTTAACCAATCAATTTTCACTTCCCGTTCGCCCGTGGAAGACCATTGCACCAAGATTTCATAGAGCCGTATCGAGTAATTGCTTTTGAACTGGGCGACATATTTCAATTTGTAAGCCGTGAATTTTTCCGAAAGCTGGGATAGATAAGGAATAATCTCAGGGGAAAAATACAGGATCAGCTTGCCTTCGTCCTTCACATATTCTTTACGGTAAAGCCAGCGCATTTCACCGTCTTCGCCATCCATCTTTATGGAACGGTTATAAAGCTTATCAACGGCTATTTTCATATCACGATAAGCATTACTTCTACTTAAACCCATCAGTTCGACAAGATCACTCGCCAACACCTGAAATTTGTTATCCGGCTGCAAGGGGTTCATAGAATCAATTTGACTGATGCAGGCCAGCAGCACACGCTGTTCCGATAAGGTCAACGTGTACGAGGCTTCTATGATTCTGTTGTCTTTGACGACAACTAGATGGTTGTTGCTCATCGTTAAATAAAAGGAAAATAAAAAACACTTTTCCCTTTATACAGTCAATTACTCCCTTTATCCATCAAAATAAAAGGAATTATCGATTTTTAAATTCCTTTAATGAGATCAATCACTCCTTTTATTAGAGATCATTTACTCCCTTTATTGCGATCAATTACTCCCTTTATCAAATCATTTACTCCCTTAATGCGGGCTGTAGCCCTTGACCTGAAAGGGCTACAGCCGCCTAAAAAATATATAAAAAAGAAAAAATATAAAAAAAGATTGAGTGACGAGAAATTTGTCGTCATATCACACCAAAGCCGGGTAAATCTGGCACATGCTGTTCGTGGCCGACATTACTGAGTATTGTGGTATCAGGAATAATAGGGGGTGTTTTTCCCGAATATTAACTTATCTTTAACCTAGTTAACTGGAAAAATTAAAGGAATTTTTGTTTTTAAATTCCTTTAATGCAATCAATTTCTCCCTTTGTCACCATATCTAATAAATTAACGGACACAGTAATATTGTGTACGTTAAAGCACCGGATTTGTACGTTAATCACATCAGCGCGTTCCCCCCGGTCGGGCACATGCTGTTCGTGCCCGACACTTCAATGCGTCACTATGATAATGGTCTTGTCATTTATCCTCATGGGTCATTGAAATGTCGGGCAACGATAAAGCTGTTGCCCGACCTTGACTTAATTCCAACAGCGCGTCATACCGGCATGGACTGCCGGTATCCAGGTCACAGGGATGTGATCTAAGCCTTGCCATCCGTGGCGTCTGGATTTCGGCAATCCCTGCCGAAATGACGAGCTAAGAAATTGATAGGTGTTAAGTGGGCGTGCCTGATTCTTACACTTGGAATATATTTGAGCGTTGTAGGTCGGGCACATGTTGTTCGTGCCCGACATTTCGGTGCTTCACTGTAAGAAGGGTTTTATCATTTGCCCTCATGGGTCGTTGAAATGTTGGGCAACGGTAAAGCTGTTGCCCAACCTACAAGGCTATGGCAACGGCTTTACCGTTGCCCGCATTTGTCACAACGAAATATCAAAATACCGGGCACAAACAGCCTGTATCCGTTTTACAAGGCTACCTAAGCCGCCACTTTGTATTTCTGTTCAAGGCTAATCTAGCCAGAGCTTCGGCTAAAATCAAAGCGTACTGCCTTTACTCTCCGCCCTGCATTGATCGGTTGCCACTGGATTTGCCAGCCGTCTTTTTCGATAAGTTCTTTAACCGCCGGCTCGATAATTTGGGTGCGAATTTTACCGAAATCACTGCGTTGTTTCTCCGTAGCCTGCATGGAAACGCCAAAATCTTCAATGGTGTACTCCGCCCAACCCGTTGACTTAAAGCGCATCAATAATTCCAACAGCCGCCAAGTGTGAACTGAACGCAAAGCTGTGGCCTGTTTAAGCTGGTATTCGGTGAACTGTTTTTTAATGCCCATTAAATGCGGCAAAATCTCATACCACCAAGCCAGCTCAACCCATCCTTCCCCTTCATGATAGGACGCCCGACCGACCCAGCGCATATTATTACGTGTCGGATTTAACGGTTTGCCATTACGGCGGTGCGCGGGTTCATAAAAGGTCAATGTGCGGTTATAGAGGTTCTTGGCGGCGCTTTGTAATTGCTCATAAGCTGTATGTATCTCAACATCATAAGATTCGGCATACTCGGCGGCGGTTATTTTGGTGCAAAACGAATGAGTCGGCACGGGCTTCAATGAATTCAGCTTGGACACCGCCAGCATGACCAGACGTTTTTCACCCAGCGTTAATGAACAACCCGCACGGGTCAAGGCGTTGCTTAAGGTGATATGCTTACTTCCGGTTACCGGTTCTAACTCAGTTTTCATAGCGCTTTATTCTCTAATTATTTTTTTATAGTGAATTAGGGGTCGACGCACGAAACGGACTATAAACCCCGTTAAGGATTTTGGGTTGAGCGTAACGGCCTGAATTTGCCTTGTTGTATGTTTTTGCTCTGCTGCCAAATATAATCCCCAGTCAGGTTGATATGCTCCCAGCCTAATGGCGAAAGATATTGGTACCAGTCAGGATTAATTTCGATACCCTGTGTTTTCAAGGATTCGGTGGCCCGTTCCATATAAACCGTGTTCCATAAAACGATGGCGGCTGTCACCAGTGTCAGGCCACTGGCCCGATAACGTTGTTGTTCGTAACTGCGATCGCGGATTTCGCCCAAACGGTTAAAAAACACCGCACGTGCCAAGGCATTACGGGCTTCGCCTTTGTTTAATCCCGCCGTGACACGGCGGCGCAATTCCACGCTTTGCAGCCAATCCAAAATAAAAAGTGTCCGTTCAATTCGTCCCAACTCGCGCAAAGCCACTGCCAATCCATTTTGCCGGGGATAACTGCTTAGTTTTCGTAGCAGTAAAGAAGCGGTGGCTGTGCCTTGCTGGATGGATACGGCCAAACGCAGGATGTCATCCCAATGGGTTTTAATGCTGTTGACCTTTAATTCCTCACTGATCATGGGTTGCAATGCCGTATAACCCTTAAGCTTGCCTGGCGGCACAAATAGTTTGGTCTCGCCTAAATCTCTAATTCTGGGTGCAAGTTTATAGCCCAGTAAGTGCATCATGCCAAAAACCTGGTCGGTAAACCCGGCTGTATCGGTGTAATGCTCCTCAATCCGTAAGTCCGACTCATGATAAAGCAAACCATCAAGCACATAGGTTGCATCACGCACTCCCACATTGATGGCTTGTGTATGATAAGGCGAGTACTGGTCTGAGATGTGCGTATAAAACTGCCGGCCTGGTTCGGTGCCATACTTAGGGTTAACCTGACCTTGCCCTTGGCTGACGCCGCCCAGGCGGAATCGCTGGCCATCCGATGAAGACGTTGTACCATCTCCCCAATGGGCCGCAAAAGGGTGTTTGAACTGGGCATTCGTCAGATCGGCTAAGGCGGCGGAATATGTTTCATCGCGGATATGCCAGGCTTGCAGCCAAGAGGGTTGTCAGTAGTAGGTTTTTATCTTTGGCAAGATCACCACTTTTAAGATGGGTAAAATGTTGCGTGAAGTGAGTCCAGTTATCAACTTCCAAAAGCAATTCGGTGATTTTTACATGGGGCAATAGTGCGGTTGCCTGGTCGATGAAGCGTTGTGCCTTATCTGGAATAACCGCATCGAATGGGGTAATTTTTAGACCGGCTTCCGAAATGACAGCGTCAGGCAACTCATCGGTAGCGGCCATCCTGTCTACTGTTGCCAATCGGCTTTCCAATAAGGTCAAACGCGCTTGTAGATAGTGGTTGCAATCAGTATCCACTTTTAAGAGCAGTCCATTCGTTTGTTTGAGTTGTGAGTATTTTTCCGGGCTTATCAAATAGGCATTAAAATCCTTAAATTGGCGGGAACCCACAACCCATGCGTCACCGGAACGTAACACGTTTTTCAGCTCGGATAGCAGGCATAATTCATAATAGCGAAGGTCAATGCCGTTGTCTTTGATCACCAAGTCCAGCCAACGTTTTTTTATAAAGCGGGTGGGCGCATTAGTAGGTAGCTTGCGGCTATTGCCTGCATTTAATATGCGTAATATAACAATGCCGTCAATGATATCTTGGGAAGCGGGCGTTGCCTGTATTTTTAAAACCTCTAAAAATGCGGGTGTATAGCGCCGCAAGGTACTATAGCTATCGCCGATCAACGCCAAAAAATCAAAGCTTTCCGGTTGGGCGAGAGCCTGGGCCTCGGTCACACTGGCCTCGAACTCGTCCCACGGGATAACCGCCTCAATGGCCGTAAACGGATCAGTACCATTGGCTTTTGCAGCGAGCAATGCTTGGCCTACCTTGCCGTATAGCCTAATTTTGCTGTTGATATCTTTGCCCGATTGCTGGAAGCGCTTTTTATGCTTGTTTTTGGCGGCATTGAATAACCTGCCCATGATACGGTCATGCAGGTCAATGATTTCATCGGTAATGGTTGCCGTGCTTTCGAGAACCAGCGCAACTAATGTGGCGTAACGTCGGTTAGCCTTAAAATCCATGAGGTGTTGTGCGGTCATTTGTGAACCTTCCCTGGCCATTTTAAGCAATCGGTTCTGGTGGATGCCGACAGCACTCGCCTGTTCGTAAATATCTAGTTTTTGCAGTACCTTAAGGCGTTCGATATGCTCCAACATTTGAACTGAACTGGGTTTGCTTGGCGACTGGCGTAACCAGGCCAACCAAGTGAATTTGCTTTCAGGTTTACGTTGGAGCAGTCCGTCGAGTTTTTTACAATGCCCGTCTGAAAGAAATTCAGTAAGCCTTTGGTATATCGATTGGTTGGATTTGGTAATCGCTTCGGAACACAAGCGCTCCACGACCTTGATTGAAGGCAACAGAATCTGTTGGCCACGCAAATGTTCGATCAATGCGCTTGCCAATACCAGGCCTTTGTCTGTTTGCATAGCCAAACCTTCAATCCGCGTCAGGTTTTCACGGTAGTGCGACAGGGTGAACGGTTTAAAGCCATAAATTTTATGTAACTCCAGCAGATGCTCATGAAAGGTATTTTTACGGGTCCCGTAACGTTCCCAGGCAGAGGGCGGTATATTCAGTTGATGAGCAACAAACTGAATGACACGCATATTGGGTTTGTCGTTAATTCCAAGCATGACACCGGGATATCGCATATAACAAAGTTGGACAGCAAAACCCAAGCGGTTTTCCGGGCCACGATGTTGCCGGATAACAACGAGGTCAGGCTCATTGAAGGTATAGAACCGGATAATGGAATCATCATCATTCGGACAAGCCAGTAGGGTATCGCGCTCAGATGCAGAAAGGATAGATCGGCGTGCCATAGAAGGTTGTCACCTAAATAAAAAATAGGTATATTCTATTACATAGACTATTTTACGGGTTAAGTGACATAAAATGACGGTTATTCAAGCAGTAACCATGATGTCACCTAAACGTTCGTTTAGGTGACATCATGTTGATAGGCTATATGCGCGTTTCCAAGGCAGATGGTTCCCAGATTTTAGACATGCAACGCGACGCATTATTGAAAGAAGGTGTTTTGCCAGGGCAGCTTTACGAAGATTTTGCGTCAGGGAAAAGTGATGACCGACAAGGTCTAGCAGCGTGCCTTAAAGCGCTACGGGAAGGCGACACGCTGGTCGTTTGGAAACTGGATCGGTTGGGCCGCAATTTACGTCATCTTGTCAATACGGTGTACGATTTATCCGGGAAAGGCATTGGTTTTAAAGTACTGACAGGTCAAGGGGCGCAAATTGACACCACAACGTCCCAAGGGAAACTCGTATTTGGGATATTTGCCGCACTGGCCGAATTTGAGCGTGATTTGATTTCTGAACGTACCATCGCTGGATTGGCTTCTGCCCGAGCCCGTGGCAGAAATGGTGGAGCGCCCTATAAAATGACGCCTGCCAAATTACGCTTGGCTATGGCATCAATGGGCCAGCGTGAAACCAAGGTTAGCGATTTATGCAAGGAACTGGGGATTACACGCCAAACGCTTTATCGCCATATCGCACCCGATGGTGTCTTGCGTGAAGATGGGGAAAAGTTACTGAAAAAACCTTAACGGGGTTTATAGTCCGTTTCGTGCGTCGACCCCAATTAAGGCTAATTCTCCCATGATACGAGCTATTCTCTAAATAAAATTTAATGGTGATTAACTCGGAAAATAGGAGAATAACCGGAAAAATAGGAGAATAAACTCGGGAAATAGGAGAGTAACTCGGAAAATAGGAGAATAGCAGCCTTCAAAGCCACGGCTGGCGTGGCCTCCCGTTCTTATAAACAAGTATATAAACAAGATTTAAAAACAAGAGAAAAAACGCGTGGGCTTGTAGAAAACTCAAAAAATTCAAAAAATTAAATTTTTAGGCTTGTCGGGCACATTCTGTTTGTGCCCGACATTTCGGTGCTTCACTATGAAATAGAGTTTTATCATTTATCCTCAGTGGTCATCGAAATGTCGGGCAACGGTAAAGCTGTTGCCCGACCTACAAGATACAAGCCTACAAAGGCCATTAGTTTTTAGAAAATTCATAAACTAATGGTGCCATTATGACACCATAATGGCATAATAACAGCCTTACTTTACAAACCAAGAGAATGCTAAAAAAGAGTAATCAATAGTCCGCTCATCCCACTCATAGATTCACCATGACACCGGAGTCGAATCTTTACCTGCAAGGGTAAAAATATCGACAGTCCCACTATATACCTAACATAGGTCATGGGTAGCAATAAGGTACTAATTATATGCAACAGCAAAAAACGATAGAACGAGGCCGTATTACGGCAAGGGTTTCCCTGTCGATACAAGAGAAACTCCAAGAGGCGGCAGATTTAACGGGCGCTACGCTGAATCAATTTGTGGTGCAAACCGCGCTTGAAAGGGCTGAGCAACTGATTGAACGAGAAACGTCAATTAGCTTGACCCGTAAAGATGCCGCCATGTTATTCGCAATGCTCCAGGAGCCATCGCCCACCAATAGTGTTTTGGCAAAGGCAGCCGAGCGTTATAAAAACGAGGTAAAAAGTGGCACTCTCAATACTCAGTCTGGATCAATCACATGACTTGAACAGTTTTAATTGCGGCAACACGGCTCTTAATGCCTGGCTGCAAAATACTTCGAGGCAACATCAGAAAAAAAACATATCCCGCACCTTTGTACTGACGCGGGACGATTCCCTTGCAAACATTTTGGGTTACTATGCCCTTGCGATCCGAGGCTTCACGCTGAAAGAAGCTTTGCCGCAAAACATGAAAAAATCGCTCCCATTAAAGGTGCCGGCAATGACCCTTGCCCGTTTGGCGGTTTCCATCGAAGAGCAAAGGAAAGGCCATGGCGAGCGTTTACTGCTTGATGCGATGGAACAAGTTAAAACCGCATCCCGGCTAATTGGCGGCAGCTTTTTATTTGTCGATGCAAAGGATACACAATCGGCAGAATTTTATGCCCGCTATGGATTTATAGCTCTCCCCAGTGACCCTCTTATTCTGGTCATGTCTATCAATAACATCCCATAGTCGGGCCGAACAACAACTTCATCGTTACCCGGCTAAACAAATCAATTTTCACCCGCATTTTTGTCACCCGGCGATACAAACAAGTCAGTTTGTTCCAGTCTTTTAGCCTTATCCAGTTTACGGCTGTAGCCTTTGACAAAGGCCAGGCGGTCGCCGTTGAACATATAACGGATATTGACGAAGAAAACACCATCAATCAAGCTTTTGAAAAGAAACTCACGGTCTAACAGTTCTCGTAAGCCTCTAAAGTAAGTAGTGCGAGTCAGCTTGATGCCACGATGCAAGACGAGATCGAAACTAAGCTCTACTTTGTCATTATTCGGGTTGTCGTGGATCTCTTTATAAACCAACTCGAACACGGCAAGTCCGGCTTTACTCAACCCGGCAGCTTGCTTAATGCCATCAAGAAACAGTTTTACAAAGCGGGTGCTATCCACTTCCTCGAATTCATAAAAAGCCATGCCACCGACCGACAGGACTTCACCGTTCCCAGCATCCACGACAAAACCGCGTTTATCGTCGCCAAACTTGACGGTTTTTCGTTTTTTAATGCTGTCAGGATGGGGAACGCTTGGGTTCGTCGCATAGACGGCAACGCCGTGCTTAACTTTAACAACCGCTTCATTTTGCCCGTCTAATTGATTATATTTTCCCATTATTAGCCTCTAAAATTGGGATTTTAGTGTCGTAATAGTGCAATAAAAATCCCGTTATTTCAATGTTTTTTTGGGACTTTTGTTGCTAAAACCGGGATTATAGTTTCGGAAAATGGAACTGATAAACGGTGCAAAGCCTTATAAAGGTTGGATTTTTTTGTTTCTCTTCTTCTTATATATTAAAAATGGTGCGAGTTATCCACGCTGCCGACGCGCGGCCGCACTACGAGCCAAGCGTGGCGGCGGGGTGGGTAACTCGCCGCAACAAGAATCGTTCAAAGCATTAATGGTATTAATGCACAACGTCTACCTGGCCGCCTAGCTTAAACGCTATCTTTAACTATACTTCATGCTACTTTCAGTCGACCCCAAGCTCCGGCCTGGAAGCCCGCTGAAAGCTAAAGTCTAGTAGGTCGGGCAATAACTTTACCGTTGCCCGACATGTCGATGCCGCACTATAAAAACAGTCTTATTGTTTACCCCGTTGCTACAGAAACAACTGAAACAAAAATCCGCATTTTCAGAAGTCGTTTAGAAACAAAAAAAACGCATACTGTATTGCAAGCCACCCGGCATCGCGGGCAGGTAACGACTTATTCCGTAAATAACAGTAACTCATTGAAAGGTGTTAAAAATGAATCGATTAAATAGCTTCGCACTAATGATGCTCTTGGGAGCTAGCCTCCCCGCATTCTCCGCCCCAAGTAATTTTTGCATCGCCGTAAACGGTGGCTGGGATCCGAATAATCCGGGTGGAACGACCTTCGTCGGGAAAGGCATCGAAGTACCAGCAAGGGGGGCTTGCAGTCCCTGGTTCGGCATAGTGCGCACCTCTATAACCGTGGTGGGTACCTCGCATGGAAGCATTTGTCGATCCAATGACGGCAAATTGCTGACCGCCTCGCTGACATCGACTTTGCCGGAGTGGTTCGGCCTCGGCAGAAGCGGAGTCGCCATAGACCATATCGAGCTTTGTCCTATAGCCGGCTCATGCCCGGCTCATGAAGGTGAATCCGACCGCGGCGACCTGGGCCCTGCGACAGGCGGTTCAACCGGCAGTCCGGCTGCGCGTATCGTTTGTACGCCGGATATAGTCAACATTCCTTCATCGCACGACTAAGCAAACCAGATCGGTTGGGCGCAGGCTTTTCGTTCCCGACATTTTGATGATTGATTATAAAAGGATTTTATCGTTCATCCTGATGAATCATCGAAATGTCTGGCAACGCTAAAACTGTTGCCCGACCGAACTTAGCCATTGGCCGCCGCCGTCTTTTTTTGCCCCGCCTTGATGCGCCTGGCCGCTTCCTCCCAACTCTCTCCCGGCCGCGCTAATTTCTCGATCTCCGACACCTTCACGCCGCCAATGCGCTTTTCTTTCTCCTTGGGCTTGGTTTCAGCCGGCGTTTTTTCGCTGAAATAAAACGTTAAATGCGTCACCCGCCGACCGGTCTTGCGCTGCGTCCAGGACACCTGAAAATTGGAATGCGCGTTGATATCTTTAACGGCGGGGTCAAGAACCCGCTTTTTAAAATCAGACATATCCGTGTATTTCTCAGCGATTTCAAAATGCGCTTTTAGCCAGTCGATTTCCACTTCACGCTTACCGGTTGTTTGCCATTGCGCCAACAATTCATACAGACGGATGCCGTAAATGCAGGTCATTTTCCCGATATGAGCCAATTCGTAACGGGTGAATTCGCGTTTCAACTCGCTCAGATACGGCAATATATCTTGCGAGAAACGCAGGATCACCTTGCCCTCGTCGCTTAAGTACTGAATGGAACTGATCCAGCGCATTTTTAGCAATTTTATCTTCGGGCGCTTGGGGTCCGGTTTTTCCACCACCACATAACGATTAAACAGATTTTCCGCGACCTCAATCAGCGCTTCATAAGCATTACGCTCCGAGACTGAAAAAATACCCGCAAAATCCTTGGCGGACAGCTCAAACAAATCGGTTTCCAGCAAAGCGGCGGCGGAATTGACTTGGGCGATGCACGCCAATACTACCCGCTGTTCGTTCAAGCTTAAACGGTAGCCCGCCTCGACCACTTCATTGGCTTTATACACCGTCAAATTTTTAACTTTCATCATCATTATTCCTATTAAAAATGACATTGTATATTAATGTCCGTTAATATGAAGAATTTGTCCGTTTATTGATGAAGATTTTGTCCGTTAATCGTGCGTATTTTGTACGTTAATGGTGCGGATTTTGTCCGTTAATAGCCTTATAAGCCATTGAAAGTAAAAACGAATTTAGGGCCGAAAAATATTAAAATAATTAAAATATACATAAAAGGCGTAAAAAAACAAAAATCAAAGACTTACAACGCACTTTTAACTGAAAAATTTGGCGTGCGCATCCAGGTTTTAAGCAACCTATTTCTCGTCTTATTACGTTATGTAAGGCGATTTCCGGGGAAGAAACTACATTGAAATATAAAGAAGTTTAATAAAAAGAATTTGTAGGTATTAGAACCGAATTTGTAGTTGAATACGCTTTCAAATTATTGAAAATCAATTGGTTATTCACACAATTTAAAGTGAGCTCATGTAGTGGTAGATGAATAATGGGTAGATCATTAAATTAACTGCGAATTTCTCTTTTTATAGCACCGGATTTCTCGTCTTATTAGGCCGAAATATCGGGCAACGATAAAGCTGTTGCCCGACCAGACTTGTCCTTTCAGACAATATTTCGCCGCTCATGAGCCCAACATTTGAACAGACATACGCAAAACCGGCATTGCCCGGATTAGCGGCTGTTCTCCAACTACGCTGTACGAATGGATAAAGGCCAACGGCCTGAACCGCTTCATCAAATCCGACAATGCCAAAACGACCTGGAAAGCCAAAAAAGAAATCCACAGAAATTGTGGATAAGTCTGTTAAGAAGAGTCAAGAATCAGTCTGTAGGCCCCGCGTATAGAGGGGTTTGGTCAGATTGTGCAGTTTTTAGACGCTGTAACAGAGCTATTTTAAAATGCTTACATTCAACTCATAAGTGCAATCGTAACTAATCGGCGTTAAGCACAATTCGTCAAATTCTCGCATCGTGTGTTTTTCCATCAGGCCCGCTTCATATAAATCTTCAGCGGTTTCGTGGATAGAAGCCATTATGTAACTACGGTATTGTTTACCCATTACAAGCCTCGTAGATATGACACAGGCCGTTCATGAACGGTATTTTGATATTTCATTGTGACAAATGCGGGCCACGGTAAAGCAGTTGTCCGACCTGATTCAACATTACACAGATGAAACCGTTGTCACCTGAAGATTAACACGCAGGGTTTTACGCAGTACATCGACAATGGCGGCTAGATTGTCCATCGTCGGGTTCCCCCGTGCCGATAACATCCGATGCAAGCTTTTGCTCGGCTTAGCCGTTTGCAGGGCGAGTTCTTCAAAGCCAACGGTAGTGTTGACCAAATCCCTCAGGATAAGTCGGGCGGT
>Ga0082335_1001022_pt1 | contig 64504 bp, 60 predicted proteins | sample Subgrocontami58m_FD_72375 | JGI IMG/M metagenome (GOLD analysis project Ga0082335, IMG submission 72375) | Subsurface groundwater microbial communities from S. Glens Falls, New York, USA - GMW37 contaminated, 5.8 m (SPADES assembly) (version 2) ... | reverse complement strand
CCAGGCGAAAGTGTCATGGAACGCGATGACTCCTCCCTCTACGACATGAGGCTCCCACATCAAAAAGTCGTTTTTTACTCCTTCATATCTGTGGTCCCCGTCAATCCATAACAGCCGGATCGGCTTCTTCCACCCTACGACTGCATCGTTCGATTTCATGACCATCGGTACTACGCTTTCTTCGATACCGGCCATGGTGATATTGTGCCGGAACTCTTTTTCCGTATTGACCTCGGTGTGACCGAATTTCTCTTGATCCGGACCGCCCTCGTGGTGATCGATCGCATAAATCTGCTCTCTTCCGACAGCTTTTGATCCGTGGGCCAGCGCGATCGTCGTTTTTCCCTTCCAGCTGCCAATTTCGACTATAACACCATGCGCAGGGCCCTTTTGAGCCAGAAGATAGAGATACCCGGCTTCGTGCCTGGTCAACCACCCGTCGATTGTTTTTATGATATTCTCGACTTTGTTAAAGCGCGCTTTCGAATTCATTCCTGAGTATTCCCCGACGCAAAATATATCACCGGCATCCCAAAGAGGCAAAGAGCTGTAGTGTAGATAAGTTTGGGACTTTCGGGTGATTGGTCCTTGGTTGAAGCTAGTCAAGTTTCCATGTTACAAATTAGGGGAAATGGGAAGGACGGACTATTCGGAGATTTTGGTGACGGGTGGATTCGGGTACCTGGGCGGTCGCATTGCAGAGCACTTCCGCCGTCAGGGATATCCCGTTGCCATTCTCGGATTGTTGCCTCAGCCGGAGGTTATGGAGTGGGCGAAGGGGTTCGATGTTCGGATTGCCGATATCACCAAACCAGAAAGCCTGCGCGGTACGGTTCGGCCGGGTTCGGCCATTATTCACTTGGCTTCTGTCAATCAACAGGTCAGCGAGAAAGATCCCTACCAAGGGGTGCTAGTCAACGGCCTCGGGACTTTTGGCCTGCTGGAGGAGGCGCGGGATTCGAAGGCGACGCGATTCATATACTTTTCGACTTTTCACGTTTATGGGAGGGTGAACGGCAAGGAGATTGACGAAGAGACTATCCCTTGTCCGGTCCTGCAATATGGCATCTCGCATCTTTTGGGAGAGATGTTCGTCTGTCAGGCCCGCACACGCGGCTTGCAGGCGGTCTCCCTCCGGCCTACCAACGGCTACGGCGCGCCGGCTCATCTCTGGGCGGATTGCTGGATGCTGGCGCTGAACGACTTTTGCCGCACGGCGGTGAATCAGGGTCGTATCGTTCTGGCGACCGCCGGGGAACAGCGGAGAGATTTTGTCTCGATCAGAGACATTATTCAAGCGCTGGAGCTGATGTTGAACCCCTCTCCTCCGTTCGATGCGGTTTATAATGTAGGAGGGGACAACGTTTTATCCATTCGCGAACTGGCGCAGCATGTGGTTCAAGTCGCGGAGAAAGACTACGGGCGCATGATTCAATTGGATATCCCCGGCAAGGGAGCCGCTCCCGTTGTTCCCTGGGTGCCCTTCCGGTGTGATCGGATCAAAAAGCTTGGCTATCGTCCAAAGGATGCAAAGGACGAAACCCGAGAGGCCATCAAGGCGTTGTTCCATCTTTTGGGATGGGAACGGAGATGACGGAGCTGACGATTATTATACCGACGCGCAACCGGCTCCCGAGCATAAGCCGTTTGTTTGCCAGCCTCCATCTTTCGCTGAGCAGGATTGCGGCCTCGTTCGAGATCTTTGTGGTGAACAACGGGGACCCGCAAAATACCGCTAAAATATCGGCATTGGCAAAAGCGGAAAATATAGAAATCACAATTTTAGGCCCGACTCCCGGAAAGTCCTGGGGTTTGAATGAGGGCCTCAAGAGAGCCAGGGGAAAAATTATCTGCCCCCTCGACGATGACATCGTCGTGGCCCCTGAATGGGCGGAGAAGCTCCTCGAGGCTCACGCCTTGACCGCCTTTGATGCTATTCAGGGTAAGATTCTCCCCGGCGTCGATCCTGAGGGGCGACCTGCGGATCCTACCAGGCTGCGCGAGTATAACATCCCAATGATTGATTACGGTGAGGAGGTCAGAGAGATCCGGGGACTTACGGGCACCAACGGTTCTTTCAAGCGTGAGGTTTTCGAGAGGGTAGGTTATTATGATACGCGTCTAGGTCCGGGCGGTTCGGGGTTCAGCGAAGACACGGAGTATTCCATGCGCATCCGGGAAGCCGGGTTTAAAATCGGCTACACGCCGCGTGCGGTCGTCTACCACGAGCTTGATCCGGCCCGCTACGGGCTCGCAGTCAAGCGGGAGGTGCAATACCGCAAGGGATTGAGCCGGAGCGTTTACCGGCGCGACTCTGTTCTTTTCCATGTTCTGCCAAACCTTTTCGCTCATTGCATCCGTTGGGTGATTTATAAAGCCCTGGGAAAAACGCAAAAGGCCTATAAGACAGAAGGGCGGATCCTGAAATGCTGGGGTTACATCGTTGGCAAGGCTCGTCTCCTCGTTGTGTCCCGTTCTGGAATGGAGAAGGATTAGCCTATGCAGATGCGCACGGCGGCTGAGCGGAGGAAAAGCCGGTTGGCATCTCGGCGACACGAGATGCAAACATGGGGCAGAAAGCCCTTGAAGGCATTCACCAACATTTTGCGGGTGTCTCTGGACCGGCGGCTTAGGAAAATAGAGGTGCGGGGGTTCCCTTTTGTCCTATATTATGAGACGGCGACGTTCTGCAATCTCAAGTGTCCATCCTGCCCGACTGGCACCGGTTTGCTCGAAAGGCCGAAAGAATTGGTGAATCCCGAGGTATTCAAAAAAACCATAGATGCATTGGCGGATTGGGTATTTATTCTAAGCATGTACAATTGGGGCGAACCTTTGCTCCATAAGGACTTCGCTGCCCTCGTCCGATATGCCGCCGATAAGGGAATTATCGTCACTGCGAGCTCGAACCTTAGTATGCCGCTCACGACAAGGCAATGCGAGGAGATTGTTAAGTCGGGACTCCATTCTTTGAAAGTGGGTATCGATGGCGCGTCCCCGGCTGTTCATGCGTTGTATCGAAGGGGATCGAATTTGGAGCAACTTCACAAGAACCTGCGTACCCTCATCCTCGCGAGGGAAACGCTGAAGAGCGCTACGCCGATCATCTCTGTTTCCTATCATGTGTTTGCTCATAATGAGACGGAAATTGGAGAGTTTTCGAAACAGATGTCAGAAATGGGCGTGGACACTTACAGCGCCGTCCCGGCGTGGTTGCCACCGGATGGTACAGTCTCGGCGCCTAAGGACCCCCGGTATAATATGTACAAGGCAGTCAATGCTTCGATCTCGAAACTGCGGTCAAAGGGGGGAAACCTCAGGCCATGCACATGGCTGTATTACGCTTCCATTATCAATCCCGGCGGTACTATGTCGCCTTGCTGCGGGGTGGTCAGTGAGAGCTCAGATTTCGGCAAGCTTGACGCTCTGAGCGGCTCGGCCGGTATCAGCGAACAGTTCGGCGAACAATGGAATGGACGTCAATATGCTTCCGCTCGTGAGCTCTTTGGCGGCAGGGCAGAGGTCGAGAGGTGGGCGGCAAAGAACCTGCGCGACTTGGATGTCGACGGCATGGCCTTCTCGGGGAAGGGTGCTTCCATGATTTGCGCGCAGTGCCCGATACCGCAGACCCTTGAACAATGGAGCCGGCAGGTTTTGCGTATCTACCGGAGGCTTTGCCGACTGACTTGGCAGTGCCTCGGCTCCTTGGACCTGCGCGGCGCAGTTGTCAATGCGACCAAGGCGCTGATCTTGCGTATGGCTGTTTGGCTGCAATAGGAAGCGGGTATCCAGCTAGAGAGCAATTTACAGAGGGTGAGATCGCATAGGAATTTACGGCGCCGGGGAATATGGGTAAGTTGTTAACCTCCTGTCGATCATGCGGTGGCTCTGGATTGCAAGAGATCATCTCGCTGGGCGAGATCCCGCTCGCGAATTCACTGCTTACGGCCGAGCAGCTTGTCCAGGCAGAGCCCGGATATCCCCTTGACGTAGTTTTTTGCCCCAGCTGTTCATTGGTTCAGATAACGGCTACCGTTTCGCCCGATGTGCTCTTCAGGGATTACCTGTATTTTTCCTCGTTCTCGAATACCATGCTTTGCCACTCGCAAGAGCTTGCGGAACGACTGATCCGAAGCAGGAACCTGAACAGGGATAGCCTTGTGGTTGAGGTCGCGAGCAATGACGGCTACCTCTTGCAGTATTTTATCCATGCCGGCATACCGGCCTTGGGGATTGACCCCGCGCGGAACGTCGCAAATGTGGCTGAACAACGAGGCGTACCCACGCTGACGGAGTTTTTCGGCTCCGACCTTGCCAGAAAACTGCATGACCAAGGAAAACAGGCCGACATTATTATCGCCAACAATGTTCTGGCGCACGTGGCCGACCTGAACGGTTTTGTCGAGGGGGTCCGCATCCTGCTGAAGAAGGACGGTGTGGCGGTATTCGAAGTGCCCTACGTGAAAGATTTGGTCGACCGATGCGAATTTGACACGATCTATCATGAGCATCTCTGTTATTTTTCTCTGACCGCTCTCGATGCCCTTTTCAAGGCGCATGGCTTATTAATTGTCGACGTCGAGCGCATGGATATCCACGGCGGTTCTCTGAGATTGTTTGTGACTTCCCCGGCGGCAGCGGAAGATCATAGCGAGGGGGTTCAGCGCTTGCTTGCGGAGGAAGCGGCTTGGGGCGTGCGGGGCTTTGGGTTTTATCGCGGCTTTGCGGCCAAGGTGCGATGGCTTCAGACAACGCTGTGTGATTTGCTCTTCGGGCTGAAGTCGCGGGAGCGGCGGATTGTCGGATATGGGGCGGGGGCCAAGGCAAGCATACTGCTCAATATATTCGGCATTGATAAGAGGGTACTCGATTTCGTTGTCGATTTAAGCCCCTACAAGCAAGGCCGTTATCTACCGGGCTGTCATTTGGCCATCTTGCCGCCGACCCGGCTGTTGGAAACGATGCCGGACTATGTGCTCCTGCTAACATGGAATTTCGCTCAGGAAATACTCGAGCAGCAGGCGGAGTACCGGCACCGAGGGGGAAAATTCATTTTGCCGATTCCACAGATCAAGATCGTGTGATGTTCATGTCCAGGCGCAGGAGCGATGATCTTCATTGAAACCAAATTGAGGGAGGCGCTGGTCGTTGAGCCGGAAGGGACGGGAGATGATCGCGGCTTTTTTGCCCGGGCGTTTTGCCAAAAGGAATTTGCGGCTCGCGGTATTGATTTCCGCGTGGCGCAATGCGACCTCTCGTTCAACAAGAAAAAAGGCACGCTGCGCGGAATGCACTGTCAGCTTGCCCCTCATGCGGAGGCCAAGCTGGTGTGTTGCATGAAGGGGGCGATTTACGATGTGATCATTGACCTGCGCCAGGATTCGCCTACTTTCAAGCGCTGGGCCGCGGTGGAGCTGAGCGAGGACAACCGGCGTATTGTCTATGTGCCCAAGGGATTTGCCCACGGCTTTCAGACTCTGGTGGATGGCGCCGAGGTGTTTTATATGATGTCTGAGTTTTATCATCCCGAGTGCGCCAAAGGGGTGCGGTGGAATGACCCGGTCTTTGCGATCGAGTGGCCGCTTCCGGTCACCGCTATTTCTGAGAGCGATGCGAATTACGGAGATTATGCCGAGGATCGCCGTTTTCAATTCCAGGGTTCTGATCCTGTGGAAATTCGGCCGCCAACCGGGGGCGCTGGGCCCGAAAACCGCGAACTGGGTGGAGTGCTCGCGCGGGCGGGAGAAAACGAGCGGCTGCGCGAAGATATCTTCGAGGCGCTTCGCCAGGCTGAAGCTCAAGCGGATGATCGTAGCGCGTTTCGCAATCAGGTGCGCCTCCCGATGATACGCTCGTTTCTGCCTGGGGCCAGGACCCACCGTGTTATCCTAAAAAACGGGTTGATTTTCGATGTGGGGCCTGACAGCCGCATCGAAGAGGCGCTGCTCCTGAGCGCGAGCGCCCACCCGGACCACGTGTGGGAGCCCCAGACGACGAAACTTCTGGTGACGCTGGGCGCTGATGCGCGGCATGTCATTGTCGGCGGCGCCTACATCGGCGACCAGGTCCTGCCGGTCGCAAGGGCGATGGCGGAGCGGGACATTGGTGGCGTGGTCCACGCCTTCGAACCGATGCAAAACCCGTTCGATCGGCTCTTACACCATCTGAAGATCAACGGCGTCACCAACGTGTGGGCGCACCAGCTGGCTCTGTGGGACAAGAGCAATGTTCCGCTGAGCGTAGAAGGGGCGCCGGCGTTGGCCTCCTCTCTTCCGGTTTCTAACGAACAGGGCGACGCGGGGGTAGCCGCTCAATCCATAACGATCGATGACTATGTGGCGCGCCATCGACTGCCGGCTGTCGGTCTGATTATGCTGGATACGGAGGGCGGAGAGGAGAAAGCGCTGCTAGGCGCGAGCAAGACCCTTTCCCGCCCGTTTCCCGAGTCGCCGCACCTGGTCTTTGAGGTACATCGCAGCTACGTGGATTGGTCAGCCGGGCTGGAGAACACGTCGCTTGTCAATCTTGTGAAGACAAAAGGGTACGCGGTTTTTGCGATCCGTGATTTTCACGATAATTATGCTATGGCAGGGAGGCCTATCGAGGTTATCCCGGTGGATCGTGTCTACCTGGATGGACCGCCGCACGGATTTAACCTCCTGGCCAGCAAGGACCCGGATATAGTAGGCCGGCTAGGGCTGCGGGTGGTAGAAAACGTCAGTCCTAAGCTGCTGCTTCACAAGGACCCGGCTCTGCATCATCCTCTGGATGGTCCGTGATGGCCGGCTTTACCGTTTTAGGCGCAGCCGGTTTTATCGGCTCCAACCTGGTTCGATGGCTGCTGTCCCAGGGATATTCGTGTTGGGCCCCGGGGCGGTCCGAGGGCGTTTTGGGCCGTCCTCTGGGTCATGCAATTTATTGCATAGGTTTGACTGCCGATTTTCGCGAACGGCCGTACGACACAGCGCGGGCGCATGTCTGCCATTTGCTGGACATTCTGGAGAAAGCCGACTTTACGTCGCTGTTGTACCTTTCGACGACGCGAATCTACACGAATGGTAAGACGACCGGCGAAGATGGGGCGTTGTCGGTCAACCCGCTGCGGCCAGACGAGCTGTATAACATTTCTAAAATTATGGGAGAGTCATTGTGCCTTTCCTCGGGACGGCCAAACGTCCGGGTCGCCAGGCTCTCCAATGTTTATGGCGGAGATTTTTCGTCCGATAGCTTTCTTTCATACGTAATCCGCGAGGCGGTAGAAACTCGGAAGGTGGTTCTGCGGAGCGCGATGGCGTCGGAAAAAGACTACGTGCACATTGATGATGTCGTGCATTTACTGACGCAAATCAGTTTGACGGGCAGGCATAGACTCTACAACGTCGCAAGCGGGGTAAACACGACCAATAGGGCCCTGATGGAGGTGATTCAGCGCGCGACGGGATGTGCCGTTGAGGTGGCTGAGGGGGCGGCCACGGCTGCCTTTCCGGTCACCCGTATCGACCGAATCCGGAGCGAGTTCGGCTTTGCGCCATCCCGTATTCTCGACTCCCTCGGCGCTATCATCGCTGAATACCGGCGAAAGGTGGAAACCCGATGATCAAGATCGATCTCGAGAACAGCGAAGTCAAAGTAGAAACAAACGACGGGGTGGTGTCTTACGAACTGGGAACGGCCGAGGCGTTCGCCATACTCTCAGACATTTGGTTGCGCGCGGGCTGGGACACAAAATATGTCTACAGCTTTACTTGGTTGGGGAGGCCTATTATTCAGCTGCCGGAGGACATGTTTCGAATCCAGGAGGTTATTTTTAAAGTCGGGCCCGATGTCATCATCGAAACGGGAGTAGCCCATGGCGGGTCGCTTGTTTTCTATGCTAGCCTTTGCAAGGCCGTCGGCCGGGGACGGGTGGTAGGGATCGATGTCGAGATTCGACCTCACAACCGCAAGGCGATCGAGGCGCACGAACTCTCAGGCTATATCACCCTTGTCGAAGGGAGTTCCGTCGATCCGAGGGTTATTGAGAAGGTGAAATCGTTGGTGCATTCCGGCGAAAGGGCTATCGTGATTTTGGACTCGAACCACACTAAACAACATGTCTTAAGCGAACTCCGCGGTTATTCGGAGCTGGTGTCCCTGGGCTCTTATATCGTTGCGTGCGACGGGATCATGGGAAATGTGGTTGGCGCGCCGCGAAGCAGCCCCGATTGGTCGTGGAACAACCCGCGAGCGGCGGCCGAGGAGTTTGTCCAAGAAAACAACAATTTTGTCTTGGAGGAGCCGGAGTTTCTGTTTAACGAGGGGATCATAAGGCAACGCGTCACGTATTGGCCCGGCGGATTTCTGCGGCGCAGGAGATAGGGAGAATAGGAGCCCAACAAAACATGGAGAAAGGCCGGTCTCGAGTAAGCATCGGGATGCCCGTTTATAATGGCGAAAAGTACTTGCGGTCGGCGCTGGATTCGCTCCTGAAACAGGATTATGCGAACTTTGAGCTGATCATTTCGGACAACGCTTCGACCGACGGCACGGCTCAGATATGCCAGGAATTTGTCGCGAAGGATAGGCGCGTCGCATACTTTCGGAACGACTCCAAGGTCGAGGTCTTCGCTAATTTTGGGTTGGCGCTGCAGCGGGCTCGGGGCGAGTACTTCATGTGGGCGGCCGCGGATGACAGCTGGCTGCCGAATTTTGTGAGCGCGCTGGCTGCGGAGCTGGATACCGATCCTGAGGCGGCGGTCGCGATGTGTGCGACAAAACGGATACGGGAAGACGGCACATTAGTTGATTATGTTCGTTTGGCGGACGTGTTTCATTCCGGCGGCAAAAGGCACTTTGCCTTGGCTATGGCCCTCGCCTCAGGCAAGCCGTATCATTTGTGCTTCTATGGCCTGTTCCGGACCGAGTTCATCAAGCGCGCGTTCGCCAGAATTCCGATGGTTGTTTTGGGCGATAGATTATTTGTCTGCGAGTTGGCGCTTGCCACCAGCTTCCGATATGTAGATCAAGTGCTCTACATCCGTATGGGACACGATCAGCCTATCCCCGACAGATATGTCGGGGAAGAGCTTGGACGTATCTGGACCGAGCGGCTGAAGTATGCGAAGCTTGTCGCCGCGGTCGTGCCTTATTTGGCGGGCTCGCCGATGATTCCCTGGCGCCGGAAAATCTTTATCCCGGCTGTCGCCCTGCGGTTTGCCTGGATGCAACGAAAACGTGTCCGCAGGGAGATCTGGGGCCGACTGCGCTCCCTGGTGGGTCAAGTTGCGCGCCGGAACATGGGGCGGCTTCCCGACGGAGACACCCGTCGTTAGGCTGCCGTGGATTTCATAAATGACCCAAGCCCTAGAGTCAGATTTTTCAGCTACCCCAGCCGTCTCGGTTGTCATTGCAACCTACAACCGGGCACGTTTCCTTCCGGAGACCATTGACAGCGTTTTAGGGCAGCGATTCCGCGATTTCGAGCTCATCGTGGTGGATGACGGCTCGACGGATGAGACCCAGCAGGTGCTCAAGCCTTATGGAGATCGGGTTCGCTACTTTTACCAGGAGAATAGCGGCCCTTCGGCAGCGCGTAACTTGGGGGTTCGCCATGCGCGAGGAGAGTGGATCGCAATCCAGGATTCGGACGATCTTTCTGCGCCCGATCACCTGGAGTCGCTTTTTGCTTTTGCCGAAAAAAATCCGGATTGCGGTATGGTCTTTGCGAATGGGGCCTATTTGGGAGGCCCGGAGCATAATCGCGAGACTATCATCCCCAAAGATAAATCCCGGCGTTTGGCTCAACAGGGGGTGCGGCTTTTGGATCTTTTCGAAAAGAGCATTGTGCGTCTGCAAGCGGCTCTCTTATCCAAAACTTGTCTTGAGACCATCGGGGGGCATGACGAGAGCCTGCGTATTTGCATGGACCTGGATTTGGCTTTCAGAATCTTTATGCGCTATCCAGTGGCCTATCTGGATAAAGTAGTGTTTCTCTACCGCAAGCATGAAGGGAACATCGGCCGGAATCAAGATCTTCGGCTCCTGGAGAATATCCGGGTAATTGAGAAGTTGGTTCGGGAGTTTCCCCAGGCCGGAGAGGAGCTCGGAACGCGTCGGATTGCTCAAAGAACGGCTTACCGTTATTATCGGCTGGCAAAAGGGCGATGGAAGGCAGGAGATCGAGACGGGGCTCGGGAGGCTATCAGAAAGGCCTCCTCTCTTTGCCCTTTTTCTTTAAAGTATAAGCTTTACCAACTTCGGTGGGTTTAGGGGGAAAGGCTATGGCGGAAAAGCCGAAAGGCAAGAGATTATTTCCAGGGAAGCGTGTCTTGGTGACAGGGGGCACGGGCTCGTTCGGTCACCAGATCGTTGACCGACTGCTTAAAGAAGGTCCTGAAGAAATACGTATTTTCAGCCGGGATGAAGATAAGCAGGTAAGGATGAGTGAAGAATATGGAATGGGTCATCAGTACCCTAAAAAAGCCTCCATGAACTTTATCATCGGCGACATCCGTAATCCGAACAGCGTTCGGGAAGCGATGAGGGAAATTGATATCGTATTCCATGCGGCGGCGTTAAAACAGGTTCCCTTGTGTGAGTACCATGTATGGGAGGCTGTCCAGACAAATATTATTGGGGCGCAAAATGTTATTCAGGCGGCTCTTGAGGAGGAAGTTGAAAAGGTGATTGCCATCAGCACGGATAAGGCGGTGAAGCCCGTGAATGCAATGGGTATGTCCAAGGCCCTCCAGGAAAAGCTTTTCACCGCGGCAAACTTCCACAAAGCGAAAAAGAGAACCGTTTTCGCCTGCGTGCGATACGGCAATGTCGTAGGATCGAGAGGGTCCGTTATTCCTCTCTTTAAACGGCAGATCGAATCGGGTGGGCCGGTTACCATCACCGATCCCGAGATGACTCGTTTTATTCTTACTCTGCCGGAGGCTATCGACCTGGTATTTCGTGCGGTCGCCAAGAGCGCGGGAGGAGAAATCTTCGTGCTTAAAATACCTGCCGCCCTGGTAATGGATATCGCTCATGTCATGGTCGAGTTTCTGGCTCCGAAGCGCGGGATTCCCATCAATAGTGTGGGCATTCGCCCGGGCGAGAAAATCCATGAGGTCCTGATCTCCGAGGCGGAGACCGTGCGGACAATTGAGGAGGGCTCGACCTACACGGTTCTTCCCCAAATTGATCTCCACGGGCCGCGCACTCCCCACCGCGAGAAGGCGCGGGTGGCGTTTCGGGAATACACTTCCGACGCTGCGCCGAGGCTCACGAAAAGCGAAATAAAGTCGATCCTTGGAAAAACCGGCTGGCTTTGATAGAAAATCTCCATTAGTGGATTACTTCCTCAGCATCATTATTGCGACTTCGGGTCGCCGGGAGAAGCTGGGTCGTCTCCTGGACGGGCTCTATCGCGCGCACGGTTGGGAGCAAGGCAACTACGAGATTGTTGTCGCCAACAATGCCCCTGATGAAATCGGAGGAAAGGCGGTGGAAGATCTTGTAAAGGAATACTCCGGCCGGGCCGGGCCTCGGTGCCGTCAGGTGAGAGAAGTTATTCCCGGAAAGTGCCGGGCTCAAAACCGCGCCATCCGTCAAGCCGAGGGTTCCATCTTGGCTTTTTTTGACGATGACCTCGAGGTGGATCCCCACTGGCCCGAAGCTGTCGTCAACTTCTTTTCCGCATTTCCGCACGATATTATGCAAGGCTCAATCCTCATGCCCCCGAAGGATCGTGACGATCCCCGACTCCAAAAGGCGTTGCAACGCTACCGGACAATAGACTTTATTCAATATGGTTATCCACCCGGCACCGACATCCGTACGCTCACCGGCGGGAACATCGCCGTAAAGCGAGAGGTATTCAATCAGGTAGGAATGTTTGACGAGAGGCTCGGTCCCGGGGAGGCCGGCATTTCGGAGGATGTCGAGTTTGCCCAAAGGGTGGTGAAGGCGGGAAAGAGGATCGGCTACGAGCCCAGGGCCATAGTCTATAACGAAATCGATTGGAGCCGGCTCACTGAGGAATTCTTTCGCTTCCGCCACGAGCAGCAGGGCAGGAGTCGCCTGATCTACAAGAGGAGTTCGCTTTTCAGCATCATTGCTAACTTGATGCGCTCGATTTGGGGCTTTGGTTGGTATTCCCTGGCAGGCAATGAGCGGAGAAAATACCGCGCGAAGGGCCGCTACTACCACTACATGGCGATGCTGCGCGAAAAAGCTAAAGGAAGTCACTGAATCTGGACTTAAGTGGTGAGGCTTTTCAACAGCCACCTTCCTACGGGCTTTGCGTAGGGAAAACGCATTTTCCTGGCAGCGATATAAATGGCCCGGCAGCCGATTGTCGCCCATTTCGTCAAGGTACCCCAGGCGGAAGTCCGCTTCACCTTTCGGGCAGCGGTAATGTTGTCAACAATCGAGACCGCTTGAAAACGGTCCGAGCGAAAAATGTTCTCCCACAATACCCGTTTGGGCCCCTTTTTGCGGATGGTGTCATGCATGGCAATGATTCCCCCCTCGGCCACATGGGGTTCCCAGAGGAGAAAGTCGCGTTTGACCTGTTCGTAGCGATGGTCGCCATCGATCCAGAGCAGGCGAATAGGTTTATTCCATCCCTGCGCTGCTTCTTCAGAAGTCGTCACCATGGGGACAACGTGGGATTCGACCCCTGCCTCCTTGATGTGTTGGCGAAATTCGGCTTCGGTGTCTTCCACATAGCCTTCTTCGGCCAGAGGCTTATGGGGATCCACGGCGTAGACTTTCTCTCCCCCCACCGCCATCGAGCCCAAGCATAGGCAGATAGTGGATTTCCCTTTCCAGCTCCCGATCTCGACGATAACCCCTTTGCCGGGATAAGTCCGTGCCAGGCGATAGAGATACTCCGCTTCGTTCAGAGTGAGCATGCCCGGCACTTCCATTATTGCCTTGAGGTTCCGCATCTTGCCCTTTTTCCGCAGCTTGCGGACGATTTTATATAACATCTGGATGGGGGAAGTTGAAGAGCCGGTTTGATTTTTCCGCTGCCAACCTCTATCTTCTGATGTGTGCCTTAGAGCGAGAAGAAATGGTTAGGGCTCGTCCAGAAATCTCTGCCATCGTTGTCTGCTTCAACGAGGAGGAAAACATCCGGGCCTGTCTCGAAAGCCTGGGGTGGTGCGATGAGATCGTCGTGGTGGATTCTTTCAGTACCGACCGTACCGTAGAGATCTGCCGGCAGTATACGAACCGGGTTCTCCAGCGCCCCTGGGCGGGATACCGGGATCAAAAGGCCTTTGCGCATTCCCAGGCGACCAAGGAATGGGTGTTCCTCGTGGATGCCGATGAGCGTGTTCCCGCGGAGTTGCGCGGTGAAATCCTGAGCGCCCTCGAGCGCTGCGGAAATCGCTATGCAGCCTTCTCTGTGCCACGGCTCGTTTACTATCTTGGGAGATGGTGGTGGCGGGGTGGTTGGTATCCTGATTACGACATCAGAATCTTCCGGCGAGATCTTGCGACATGGGGCGGTTCCGACCCGCACGAGAGGATCCTGATTAAGGGAAGCGTTCGCCGTCTGAGACACCCCTTGCATCACTTTTCCTACCGGAATATTTCTGATCATTTAAGGCGCATCAACCATTTTACCACCGTCTCTTCAGGGGAGCTGAGAGGGCAAAAAAGGCGTTGGCATTGGATGGACAATTTGTCTCGGCCGGCCTTTCGCTTCTTCCGCTTTTATCTGTGGAAGAGAGGTTTCCTAGAAGGATTTCCGGGCTTCTTCGTTGCCGTGACCGCGGCAGTCTATGTTTTCCTTAAATATGCCAAACTTAGGGAGCGTGAGCTGCGGTTCGACGATGCTCACCGCCCTGAGTTTACCGAAGGGAAGGAGCAGAGCGGAGGGAGAGGTGGGTAGCGATCGGCGCGCGCTGAAAATCCTTCATGTGGATCCGGAAAGGGAGTGGGGCGGCGGGGAATGCCAGGTTCTAGGTCTGCTCAGTTACCTCGGCCGGCAGGGACATCAAAGCCATCTCCTGGGCCATCCTGGAGGGCTGCTACTACAGGAGGCTCGGAAGATCGGCATTGAGACCTTTCCTCTCTTTATCAGGAACGACCTGGATTTCAGACCAATCTTTTTTCTCAGGCGGCTCATCCGGAAAGAGAGATATGACATCGTCCATTTCCATACCAAGAGGGCCCATGCCCTTTCCCTGTGGCTCAGGCGAATTTACCCGGGGATCCGATACCTGGTAACGCGGAGGATGGACTATCCCGTAAGGAAAAATTGGTATAATGATTATCTTTACAACCGGCAGGTCGATGGTGTAGTTGCCATTTCTCAAAAGATCGTAGATTTGCTGGTGCAGGGGGGTGTCCGGCGAGAGAGGATCCGTCTCATCCATAGCGGAATTGATCCCGCGCCGTTCCAAAAGATGCCGGCGGCGGACCCCGACAGGCGCCCGACGGTTATCGGGACAGCTGCGGTTCTGGAAGAGAGGAAAGGACATCGGTTTTTATTGGAGGCTGCGGCGCTCCTGAAACGGGGGGGTCATCGGCTGAAATATCGCTTTGCGGGCGACGGTTCTGAAAGAGAGAGGCTCCAAAAGATCGTCCTGGAGTTGGGCTTGCGGGAAGATGTGGAAATGATCGGCTTTGTCTCGGATATTCCGGGTTTTTTATCGACTATCGATATCTTCGTGCTCCCTTCTGTTTACGAGGGCTTGGGGGTTGCTATTCTGGAGGCCATGGCTGCGGGAAAACCCGTGGTGGCGACAAGGGTAGGGGGAATTCCGGAGCTGGTGAGTGATGCTGCCACCGGCCTGCTCGTCCCAGCGAAGGATTCCGGGGCATTGGCCCAGGCTATTTCCACGCTGCTCTCGCAGCCGGGGCTGGCGCAGCAGATGGGAGAAAAGGGAAGGGGGCGTGTCCGGAAGCATTTCACCGTGGAACAGATGGCGAAGAAAAACGAGGACTTTTATTATAAGCTCCTCGAGGATCAATTCGACCCTCACCTTTTATCCCTCCCTACAAGGGAGAGGGCAGGGTGAGGGTAAGGAGGTAGGTCGAGTTGGTATCGAAAAATAGGCTTTTGGCGCTCCTAGGCAAGTTCCATCGCGGCCATCTCCTGGTGGTGGGCGATTTCATCTTGGATCGGTTTATCTGGGGGGATGTCGACCGGATCTCGCCTGAGGCGCCTGTTCCTGTGCTTCGGGTAATCTCGGAGAGCTATCGTCTCGGAGGTGCCGCTAACGTGACCCACAATATTCGAAGTCTCGGGGGCAGGGTGACCGCGTGTGGCGTCATAGGACGCGATGAGTCGGGAAGGCGATTGCTCCAAGGACTCCAAGAGATCGGGATCTCTACCCAAGGGGTTTTTGTCGAAAGTAAGTTCCAGACCACGCAGAAAAGCCGCATCATCGCGCATCCTCGCCATCAACAGATCGTACGCTTGGATCGGGAGAATCACGGGGAGATCCGGCGTAGCGTCCTCCAAAAAATCCGCCAATTCGTGGAAAAGCAGATAGATCGATGCGACGGTATCGTCATCTCCGATTATGGCAAGGGGGTCATTCATCGCGAGCTTTTAGAGCTGATAGCCAACCTGGTCGCGGAAAAACATTGTTTCTGTGTGGCGGATCCGAAAAGGGAGAATTTCCAGGCCTATCGCAATCCAACCCTGGTCACACCTAACCGGGAGGAGGCCAGTCAGGCGTCCGGGATAGAAATCCGGGACGAGGCCTCATTACGCGAGGCGGGCAGGAGGCTTCTCCAGATGTGGCAGGCCAAGGCGGTGCTCATCACCCGGGGGCCTGAGGGGATGAGCCTCTTCCGCCCCGGCAGGGAGATCAGGCATTTTTCCACGGAGCCACGCGAGATGTTCGATGTCACGGGCGCAGGCGATACGGTTGTTGCGGCTTGCTCCTTATCCCTGGCCAGTGGCTCTACCTATGAAGAGGCGGCGGTCATTGCCAACCTTGCGGCCGGTCTCGTGGGAGATGAAGTAGGGACCGTCGCAGTGCCGTTGGCGAAGCTGAGAAAGGCCATGCGGGGGCAAAAATGAAGAGCATGACAGGCTACGGCGAAGCGGTGAGACAAGGAAGATGGGCCAAAATTGGCGTCCAAGTGCGCACCCTGAACCATCGACATCTCGATATCCAGCTCAGGGTGCCGAGGGAGTATCTTTCCATCGAGGAGGAAATTCGCAAAACCATTCGCCAAAGAATTTCTCGCGGACGCGTGGACCTGTTTATTACCCGCTCTCCCGTTATGGGCCAGGGTCGGAAGCTTGAGTTGGATGAAGACCTATTGAGGCAGTATCTTTCCTCGCTGCAGCGTGCCCGGAGGAGATTCGGTCTTAAGGGGGAGCTGGATATCTCCCTTTGTGCCACTCTCCCCGATCTCTTTCGACTGCGGGAAGCGGAGGTGAGAGAGGAGGATGAGCGGGGTCTCGTGTTGAGGAGTTTAGAATCGGCCTTGAAAAATCTGGAGCGCTCCAGGGAGCGGGAGGGGCGGCATCTAAAGTCGGATGTCCAATCCCAGATCCGCCATCTCCAAAAGGTCAGCGTGGGGTTGGCAAAGGAGGCGGTGAGGATTGCCTTGCGGCTGAAGGGCTCTCTGCTTCCGAGAGAGGGGGGCAACGCTCTCGAACTTCAGAGGGAGGGTTCCGAGGGAGCCGGCTTGAACTTTAAAGGGGATATTCATGAGGAAGTAGTCCGGCTTAAGACCCATGTGGAAGAATTAGGTCGTCTCATCAACGAACGGGAACCGGTGGGGAAAAAAATGGACTTTCTCCTTCAGGAGATCCAGCGGGAGCTCAACACCATTAGTTCGAAAGTGCCGCAACTATCAGTGGTCCATTTGGTGCTGGCGGGCAAGGAGAGGGTAGAAAAGATCAGGGAACAGGCGCAGAACTTAGAATGATCCAATCGAACAAAGTTGTTGCCGAGCGTGAAGGTACGATATTTATTCTCTCCGCTCCCTCGGGTGCCGGCAAAACGACCCTGATCAACGGCATTTTGAAGATCTTTCCCGAGGTGAGGCTCTCCGTTTCGTGCACCACCCGCCCAAGAAGACGGGGAGAAATCCATGGGCGGCATTATTTGTTTTTGGAAAAAACAGAATTTGCCGCTATGCGGGCGCGCGGCGAGTTTGCCGAATGGGCCAGCGTTCACGACTCCTTTTATGGTACGCCACGCCGGCCCCTGGAACAAAGCATCCAGGGGGGGCGGGATATCCTCTTGGATATCGATGTGCAGGGCGCCAGTCAGATTAAAAAACAGTACCCGCGTGCGGTCTCCATTTTTCTCATTCCACCTTCTTGGCGGGAGCTGGAAAAAAGACTGGCTCTCAGGGGAACGGATCGCCGCGAGAGCATCCGGCGGCGGCTGGAGAATGCCCGCCGTGAGATTCGAGCGATCATGCGATATGATTACTTTGTGGTGAACCGCGAGATCCCAAAGGCATTAGAGTCTTTGAAGTCTATTATCGTCGCCGAGAGGCTTAGAATCTCCCGAGTGGGGAAATGGAAGATCCCGCCGCTCCGACGGGCGCTGCGATCCTCTTAAGCGGCCATGGGCAAAGAAACCAAGGTAAGCGAGTTAGTGGAGAAGGTGCAAGCGTATCATCCTACGGGAGATGTAGAGTTGATCCGGCGGGCCTATGATTTCTCCGCCAAGGTGCATGAAGGGCAAAAACGGTTGTCGGGAGAGCCCTATCTGGTTCACCCTATGGCTGTGGCGGGAATAATCGCCGACTTAAAGCTCGACGTGCCTAGTATAGTGGGCGGGTTGCTGCACGACACCGTGGAGGACACCCTGACCACGTTGGACGAAGTGAAGAGCGTCTTCGGGGCAGAGATTGCCACTTTGGTGGACGGAGTCACAAAGCTAAGTCGGGTCAATTTCACCAGCCGCGAGGAAAAGCAGGCGGAGAACTTTCGCAAGATGATCCTGGCTATGGCCAATGATGTCCGCGTCATCCTGATCAAGCTCGCGGACCGTACGCATAACATGAGAACGCTGGGCCATCTTCCGGTCGAAAAACAAATCCTGACAGCTCAAGAGACGCTGGAGATCTACGCCCCGTTGTCCCACCGGCTGGGAATCGCCTGGATCAAGGATGAGTTGGAGGACCTCGCCCTCAAGTATCTACATCCCGAGATCTATTATCAATTGAAACGAAACGTGGCGAAAAAGAAAGCCGCGCGGGAAAAATACATTAATGAGGTAATATCGATTATCACCAAAAAACTGGAAGGGGAGGGGATGGACGCCGAGGTTACTGGCAGGCCGAAGCATTTCTACAGCATCTATCGAAAGATGGAGAGCCAAAATCTCCTCTACGACCAGATCTACGACCTGGTCGCCTTCCGAATCCTCGTGGATACCCTACGGGAATGTTACGAGGCGCTGGGAGTTATCCATTCCCGCTGGAAACCGGTGCCTGGACGTTTTAAGGATTACATCGCCCTGCCGAAACCGAACATGTACCAATCCCTCCATACGACCGTGATCGGTCCCTACGGGGAGCGTATGGAGATTCAAATCCGCACCCAAGAGATGCACCGTGTCGCGGAGGAAGGGATTGCGGCCCACTGGCGCTACAAAGAGAGTAAAGATTTCCAGTTTAATGAGATCCAGAGGTTCGCCTGGTTGCGGCAATTGATCGAGTGGCAACAAAACCTTCAGGATCCGCAGGAATTTCTCCACAGTATCAAGGAGGATCTCTTTGCCGAGGAAGTCTACGTTTTCACCCCTAAGGGAGATCTGCTCAATTTTCCCAAGGGCTCTACGGTGATTGATTTTGCCTACCGGATTCATTCCGAGATCGGGCACCATTGTTCCGGGGCCCGGGTGAACGGGCAGCTGCTTCCTCTCAAGTATCTTCTTCGCAGCGGCGATACGGTCGAGATCATCACCACCCATCAGCAGACTCCTAGCCGGGACTGGCTCAAGTTGATTAAAACCCCGAGGGCGAAATCGATAATCCGTAATTGGCTCAAGGCTCAGCAAAGGGAAAGGAGCGTCCTGCTCGGGCGGCAAATCCTGGAAAGCGATCTTAGCCGCCATAAGCTCGATTATGCCGCCTTGCGCCGTGAAGGAAGGATGGAATCGATAGCCAAAGAGTTGGGGATGAAAGACGAGGAAACCTTGCTGGCGGGTATCGGCTACGGCAAGGTCACTCCGCGCCAAGCCCTGACTAAATTGGTTCCTGCAGAGAAGCTGGAACCAGGTAGGAAGCAGGAGGAAGGAACCCTCGAGCGTCTCTTCCGGCTGGTCTCAGGGCAAAAACGGGATTTTGGCATCAAGGTCAAAGGGGTAGAGGACGTGCTTCTCCGTTTTGCCCGTTGTTGCCATCCTTTACCGGGAGAGGCGATTGTCGGCTTTATCACGCGTGGAAGGGGGGTCACGGTCCATGTCACCAGTTGTCCGACGGTTCTGGAGAGCGATCCTCAGAGAAAGGTCGAAGTAAGCTGGCAGGATAACGGGCAAACTCCGCGGCCGATAAAGATCGAGGTAAGCTGCATCGACAGACCTGGTCTCCTGGCCGCGATCAGCGCCGCCATTACCAGCGCCGAGGTGAATATTGCACGCGCCCAGGTGCGCACGTTCCCGGATCAAAAGGCCCTGAACACGTTTGAAGTGATGATCACAAACTCGGACCAGCTCAAGCGTGTCTTGAGAAACATCACCAAAGTAAAAGGGGTTAAAAAGGCGACAAGGGCTAAGGGATAGCTCCATTTTGGATTTTTGATTGCCGATTTTGGATTGAATCTAAAATCCAAAATCTAAAATCGAAAATTGGGAGGAGAGGGGGAGAGGGGTTAGGCGACCTTCTCGACCCGACCGGAGTGGATGCATTGGGTGCAGACGAGAATCTTCTTCGCCTGGCCGCTCAGGCGAGCTCGTACAGCCTGCAGGTTGGGCTGCCAGATCCTCTTGGTCTTATTATTCGCATGACTGACATTGTGTCCGACCGACCGTCCCTTGCCACAAATTGCGCAGACTCTTGCCATAATTATTTCCTACACATCCTTTCGATGATCTGAGTGGTGGAATACCCCTTGAGGTACGGAATCACAGCAACCCTTCCTCCATTCCGTTCCACTATTTCCGCCCCTACGATATTATTTTTGCCCCAATCTCCGCCCTTCACCAATACGTCCGGTTTTAACTCCCTGATGACATTGTACGGGTCGGATTCATCAAAGAGTGTCACATAGTCTACCATCTCCAGCGCAGCAATCAACTCCGCTCTCTCTGATTCGGGCACGATAGGGCGGCCCGTACCCTTGATTTTCCCGACCGAGTTATCGCTGTTAAGAGCTACGACTAGAATATTGCCGAGTTTTTTCGCCTCCCTGAGCAGATGAAGATGCCCCCGATGCAGAATATCGAAGCAGCCGTTGGTGAAGACGACTTTCTTGCCATCTCCCTTCGCATTTGCCACAATGGTCGAAATCTCGTGGAGTTCTCCGATCTTTCCTCGCACGGTAGATGGGTAGCATGTCCTCGGGTTGATTTCAACGATTCCTGCCAGATGGCTGTTTATGTGAAATGCGGCGACTAAGAATAAACGTCAGAGAGAGTCTCCGGGCCTCCTTTAAGGACGGCGTCTTTGCCTCGCTTATGGCGGGTGTGACGGACTATTACGTTATCCCGTTTGCGCTGCTCTTAGGGGCTACCGTTCAGCAAGTCGGCCTGGTGAGCGCCTTCCCCAAGCTGCTGAGCTCTGTATCGCAGCTCTATGCGGTGGATGCAGTGCAGCGCATAGGCGGGCGGCTAAAACTTTTGACGCGCGCGGTCTCTACTCAGGCTGCCATGCTCCTGGCGATCGCCTTCCTCGCCTGGATCGAATTCCCATTCCGCGTGGAATTTCTTCTCTTATTGTTGGTGTTTTTTTCCATCAGCGGCGCCATGACTGGTCCTGCCTGGGGAAGTCTCATGACCGAATACATCCCAAAGGGCAAGCGAGGCAGTTACTTTGGCTGGAGAAACCGAATGCTCGGCATGGTGAATGTTAGCAGCATGATGGCGGCCGGACTCGCGCTCTACTGGACTAAAGGGCTCTCCCACGTGTCGGGATTTTTCCTTATCTTTCTGGTCGCGGCATCATGCCGCTTCGTCTCTGTCGGCTATCTCGCGCAGATGAGCGATGTGCCTCAAAGAAGGGATCCCGCGAGCGATTTTACCTTTTTCGACTTTCTAGCACAGTTCAAGGAAAGCAATTTCGTCAAGTTTGTCGCCTACGTCGCCGGCCTGACGTTCGCAACCCATTTGGCGGCTCCCTTCTTTGTTGTCTTCATGCTGCGCGACCTTCAATTCAGTTATCTGACCTATATGGTGATTCAGGTAGCGTCAATCGTTGCCGGACTGTTCGCTTTGCCTTGGTGGGGAAGGCATGCGGATTTAGTGGGAAATGTCCGGGTGCTGCGACTGAGCGGTTTTCTCGTTGCCTTGACGCCGCTTTTTTGGTTGTTGTCTCAGAACGTATTCTATCTCATATTGGTTCAGATGTTGGCGGGTTTTTCGTCGAGCGGTCTTACGCTCTGTGGCAGCAATTTTATCTACGACGCGGTCACGCCCCAGAAGCGGGTGCGGTGTATCAGTTACTTCAACGTTATCAATGGCACGGCCCTGTTTTTTGGAGCCTCACTGGGCGGTTTTCTCGCCTCCAGGCTTTCCCCTCTCCACGGGTACCCAATTCTCACTCTCTTCGCATTGTCCGCGCTCTGCCGGCTGGTGTTTTACTTTACGCTATGCCACCGTTTTCAAGAGGTGAGACACTCAAAGGAAGTCTCCATCCAAGAATTATTTTTCAGCGTTGTGGGAGTCCGTCCGCTGATCGGCGTATCGGGTGATTGGGGCGACGAGCCTTGACCCATCGTTAAAATTTCGCTAAGGTCGATAAAGTTCTAGTTTATGTGACGTTTCCAGTTTAGAAAGAGGAGGGGACTATGGAATATCGGGACCTGAGGGATTGGATTCGGAAGGTGGAGGAGCTGGGGGAGTTGAAGACCCTCAAAAAATGTGATTGGAATTTGGAGATCGGCGCTATCACGGAGCTGGTGGCTCACCGTGACGACGGACCGGCGGTTCTCTTCGACGAGATTAAGGACTACCCCAAAGGGTATAGGGTACTGTCGAATTCCTTGAGTTCCAGGAAGAGGCTGGCTCTTACTTTAGACCTTCCTGTGGGCGAAACCAAGATGGATTTCGTCCGCACCTGGAGGGAGCGATATAAGAAGATCAAGCCGATCCCGCCAAAATTTGTCAAGAAAAGCCCGCTCTTCGAAAATGTCTATAAAGATAAAGATGTGGATCTCCTCAAATTTCCTACTCCCAAATGGCACGACCTTGATGGCGGTCGCTACATAGGAACGGGCAGTATCGACATCACGCGTGATCCGGACGAAGGCTGGGTCAACTGGGGAACCTACCGGGTTATGATTCATGATAAGGATAGCGTGGGGTTCTACATCTCACCGGGTAAACACGGCCGTATTCAGAGGGAGAAATACATCAGTTCGGGAAAACCATGCAAGATCGCGATGTCATTTGGCCATGATCCTCTGGTTTTTCTGGCGGGGAGTATCGAGGTGCCTTACGCCGTTCCAGAGTACGAGTTTATCGGTGGGGTGAGAGGGGAGCCGATGGAGCTAATCGAGGGAGAGTATTCGGGACTTCCGATTCCCGCGAGTGCCGAGATCGTGGTTGAGGGAGACGTGGTCTTCGACCAGACGAAGGTTGAGGGGCCGTTCGGGGAGTGGACCGGGTATTACGGCAGCGCGGAGAGGCCGGAGCCATTTGTAAGGATTAAACGCCTGTATCACCGAAATGATCCTATCATTCTTGGCTCACCTCCGGGAAGGCCTCCGGCAGAGCTCGGATGGTATCGTTCCTATCTCCGCTCCGCTCTCATCTGGGACGAGATGGAAAAAGCCGGCGTGCCGGATGTCAAGGGGGTATGGCTCATGGTGTCCGGAGGAAGCCGACTGGTCATCGTAGTTTCGATCAAGCAGCGTTATCCCGGCCACGCCAAGCAGGCGGCCGTGGTGGCCTCGCAGTGCCATGCCGGCGCCTATCTAGGTCGCTATGTGATCGTGGTGGACGATGATATCGACCCCTCCAATACCGACGACGTTATTTGGGCGATGTCGAGCCGTTCTGATCCCGATACGGACATCGATATCATTCGCCGTTGTTGGAGCGGGCCTTTGGATCCAATAATCCAACCGGGCAAGAAAGGATTAAACTCCCGGGCGATCATTGATGCCTGCCGGCCATTCGAATGGATGAAGGATTTTCCCCCGGTGGCCGAGTCCAGCAAAGAAGTGCTGGATGCGACAGCCAAGAAGTGGGGTAAGGTTCTCTTCAGCAGCAACGGGAAAGGTTAATCCGAAGTCTGGATTACGAGGGCAAGTCCACTGTTACTGTAGCGGTCTTGCCCTTTCTCAAGACTTCCATCTTCAGCTGGCCGGCTTTTTTGACGCCTGGAAAAAGCGATTCCAGATCGCCGACCCTCTGGATCATTCTGTCGTTGACCTTTAAGATAATATCTCCCCTTTGGATACCTGCCTCTGAGCCGGGGCTGCCCAGTTCGACATCAGCGACCAGAACCCCCTTTTTGCCTTGGAGATCAAAGAGGCTGGCGAGATCAGAAGTGAGATCTTGAGCGTGAATGCCCAAGACCTTCCGAAAATCCTCCCCCGGTTTTCCGGCGGCAGGCAGCTCCTTGGCCTTGGCCAGGAGCTGGGATGAGGCATAAATCGGCGCTTTCATCTTCAGGGCAAGGGCAATGGCATCGCTGGGTCGGGAATCAATTTGGAACTCCTGGTCTTTAAGCTTGAGCGTGAGGATGGCGAAGTAAGTGTTGTTTCGTATGTCGGTTATGGTAATGCGGCGGAGTGTTGCGCCGAGGCCCTGTAAGATGTTTCGGATAAGATCGTAGGGGAGCGGGCGAGGAGTCGCGACTTTTTCGAGCTCCATAGCGATGGACATGGCTTCGTGATTGCCGATCCAGATGGGAATAAGCTTTTTATCCTTGGTGTTTTCGAGAATCACTACCGGGCTCTTGGTTGTGGGGTCGAGCATCACTCTCTTCACCTTCATCTCGACGGCCGTATTTTCCTGGGTAGCTCCGAGGCGAGGAGCTAAAGCGCAAAAAAGAGAAAGCAAAACGATTGGGACCACCCTTCTCACAGTAACCTCCTGATGAAAGATATAACTCTAGAGAGCCAGGCTCGCTGGATGCGCAGGGACGCGCTTTTCCTCACCTTACCTGGCGAAGTTTGTAATTGTCAATAGTGTCATATATCTTGACCGGCTCTTCAGCTGTAAGATATGCTTCCGGAAATAGCGATCTGGAAATACCATGAACTCCGAGATGATTCATTTGGATTTTAACAACATGTTAGAACACTCCTTGGGGTTTGTTTTGTGAAGATCATTGTTCTTCCCGAGAACTGGGTGAGTCGCATTGCGGCCGGCGAGGTCGTGGAGCGGCCCGCCTCGGTAGTGAAGGAGCTGGTGGAAAATGCCCTGGATGCAGGGGCGCGAGAGATTTCCGTATGGGTGGAGGGGAGTGGAACCTCTCTAATCCGGGTGAGCGATGATGGCGAGGGGATCGCTTCCGAGGATTTGCCGCTTGCGCTCGATAGGCATTCAACCAGTAAGCTGAGAGACGAGGCCGACCTGTTCCGCATTGCTACGCTGGGATTTCGCGGCGAGGCGCTTCCCAGCATTGCCTCCGTATCCAAGTTAGAGATCGTCTCCCGTACGCGACAGGAGGAAGTCGGGTCACGACTGCGGGTTGAGGGAGGGGAAAAAAAGGAGCCCGTGGCGGCAGGCTGTCCCGCGGGTACAACGGTCGAGGTGCGAGAACTTTTTTTCAATACCCCTGCCAGGCGCAAGTTTCTAAAATCTCCGTCGACGGAGCTGGGACATATCTGTGATGTCGTAAACCGTATGGCGCTGGCCTACGCGAAAGTCCATTTCCGTCTCAATCATGGCGGTAGAATGCTGTGTGACTACGTAGCTACCCCGACGCCGCGGGACCGCTTACATCAGGTCCTGGGGGCCGAGATCGCCGCCGGATTGATACCCTTCAGCTTGGGTAAGGGAAAGATGGGGGTCTCCGGTTTTTTAAGCTCCGCGCCGAGCTCATTTTCCAACGCCCGTTATCTTTTTACTTACGTTAACGGACGCTTCGTCCGTGATCGCATCCTGACCCATGCCGTCCTCCAGGGTTACGAGACCCTGTTGATGAAAGGGCGGTATCCCGTGGTGGTGCTTTATTTTGAGATCCCCTTTGAGGAGGTGGATGTCAACGTCCATCCAGCGAAATATGAGGTGCGCTTTCGAAGACAGGCGGAGGTTCATGATGGAGTGGCGGAGGCTGTGCGCGAAGCGCTGAGAAAGGAGGCCAAGGGGCCGTCGCAGATTATCCCGCATGGCGAACCGCCTTTTTCCAGGGTTCAGGAGAGCCCTCTGCCTTATGTGGGGGGGGGTTCGCAGCGGAGAGGGCTCCAGTGGCCCGAGAGCGATTATGCCAACCCTCAAGCAAAGAGTGACGAAGTCACGAAGGGTTTTTTTTCCTCCCTCGATATCCTGGGCCAGCTTTTGAGTTGTTATCTGGTCTGTTCGTCATCCCGGGGTATGGCTCTGATTGATCAACATGCGGCGCACGAGCGTATTGCCTACGAGAAAATGCGCCATCAGCTCGAGCGAGGAGAGATCGAAAGGCAGAACCTCCTGGTGCCGCAAATATTGGAGCTTCCCGTTGGCGAAGCGGCGCTCCTGGAGCAGAGGCTTGGCATTTTAGAGCATCTTGGCTTCACGATAGAGGAATTTGGTCCTAATACTGTTGTTGTCAAATCGGTGCCGGCGCTTCTTCCTGCGGGAGACTATCGGGAGGTCATGCGACAGATGGTGGCAGAGTTCGCCGAAATTGGACAATCCGGAGTGCTCCGGCAGGAGGTAGAGGAGCGTTTGATGACCATCGCCTGCCATAGCGTAATCCGTGCCAGTAGAAAACTGGAGCTACAGGAGATACGCGCGCTCCTTAAAGAGCTGGACGAGGTTGATTTTGCCACACAATGCCCCCACGGCCGCCCGGTCCTTCTGGAATTTACTCAGGAACAACTCGAAAGAATGTTTAAAAGGGCATGAGAGATGAGGCCAGCCTGGAAGTATCTTTCCGGCCCGATGCAATACAGTCATCTTACGCTCGCCAAATTACTGATAGTTTCTTTGTGGTACGCTTGAATCTCCTCGTCCGGTGCATCGGTCCTTCAAGACACCCCCAAGCTGGCTGGGTGAGGATGAATGGATTGCTAATGTCTTTTCGCAGATGAAACCCAAACTTGTCATCATCCTCGGTCCCACCGGTGTGGGGAAGAGCGAGGTCGCCATAGACGTTGCCTCGGGAGTCGGCGGAGAGATCATCAACGCCGATTCGCAGCAGGTCTATCGCGCCATGGACATCGGGACGGGAAAGCCGACACTGGAAAAGAGGCAAAAGTTGCCGCACCACCTGATCGACATTGTGGATCCCGACGAAGAGTTCAACGTCGCGCTATTTCGGGAGAAGGCTTTAAAGAGCGCCGAGGCAATTTGGTCACGGGGGAAAAAGGTTGTTGTGTGCGGCGGGACGGGACTTTATATCAAAGCGCTTACCCATGGTCTTTTTGTCGGACCGGCGAAAAATCCGGAGATCAGAAAGCGTCTGGAACAGGAAGCGGAAGAAAATGGGCTTGAGACTCTCTACCTGCGGCTGGGACGGGTCGATCCGGATGCTCTTCCTGCGATTCATCCCAATGACCGATACCGGATTATCCGCGCCCTGGAGGTCTTCGAGATGACGGGCAAGAGGATGAGCCAATGGCAAAGGGAGCATGGTTTTAAAGAAAGCCCATTTGAGATCCTCAAAATAGGGCTGAACCGCGAGCGCGGAGAGTTGTACGGTCTTATCAATCGCCGCTGTGAGGAGATGGTTGCCAATGGTCTCGTGCAGGAGGTTAGAGGGTTCGCAGACCGTGGTTACCGCCTGGATCTCAAACCCATGCAGAGCGTCGGCTACCGTCATATGGGTCTCTACCTGAGCGGTGCGATGGGGCTGGAGGAGGCAGTTTCTCTTATGCAGCGGGATACCCGTCACCTGGCCAAACGCCAGCTCACCTGGTTCCGCGCCGACAAGGAGATCCGCTGGTTCCACCCGGAGAGGGAGAGAAGAGTAATCTTGGAAGTCGCTAGAAAGTTTTTTATCCGCAATAGCTTCGAGCAGGAACTGCCGGTGCGGCTTGATCGCGAGGCCAAAGGGAAAAATAATCCGTAAGCTGGAACGGGAATGAAGGGGCGGACTGGCTTGGGCGCACGCGTTGACTGGATTTTGCTGTCCAACACGATGATCGGGAATTTTCTGGCGGGCGCTGCGGCGAGAATATTCGCCATCTCGCTTCCCGCGGTGGCCCACGGCCTGGAAACGGACCTCGTTGGAATATCCTGGGCCCTCCTATCTTACGAACTCTCAGCCACCAGTCTCTCTGTCGTCTTCGGCAGGATCGGGGATCTGTACGGCCGGCAGATTGTCTACGGTTTGGGCTTGCTTTTCCTTACGATCAGTTCTTTTCTCTGTGGCGTCTCACAGAATATTTTTCAGCTCATTCTTTTCCGCCTCCTCCAAGGGGCTGCCGGAGCGATGGCGCAATCAACGGGCCGGGCCTTGGCCATGGAGGCGATGCCGGAAGGCTCGGCCGGCAGAAGTCAGGGATTCATGAGCACGGCCTTTGCCACCGGATCGTTCCTCGGCCCGAGCCTGGGCGGGTTCATCATAGATTATATTCACTGGAGGGGCATCTTCTTCTTTCTTGTCCCTATCGGCGCCGTGGGAACGTTTTTGACTTTTTCGTATTGGAAACGGTGGAGACCCGTAGGGATCTCGGATAACTATGGCCCGAAACCCACGGTTGATTATTTGGGGGCCGGCTTGCTTATGTTGAGCACGGTTGCCTTCATGGCTACGCTCAATCAGAAGATCATGGAATGGATGGACCCGCTTCAACGCGTGGTTCTGCTCCTGGCTTTCATCGGGCTGTTCCTGGGGTTTCTGTTGCGCGAAGGCACGGCCAAAAGCCCCATTGTCAATCTTGCTCTTTTCAAGATTCGGATGTTCACCTTTAGCAGCGCGAGCCTTCTGCTGGTATCCATGACCCACGGTCTCTCTTACTTTGTCCTGCCGTTTTACCTACAAGATATCCTTCACCTCTCACCTTCGTTTATCGGCGTCCTTTTCATGACGACACCTTTCTTCACCCTGACCCTATCTGCTGCCGTGGGGCACATGTCGGACCGGACCGGGCCGAGGCTCCCTGCGACAGTTGGAATTGTTATGTATACGGCTTCTCTCCTGTTTGGGATGGCTTTGAAGGTTGACTCTCATTGGTTACTTCCGACGGCGGTGCTGGTGTTCGGTGGCTTAGGGAATGCGCTTTTTCTTTCTCCCAATCACGCGGCCATGATCAGCTCGGTGCCAAAAGAGCACCGGGGACTGGCTACCGGATCGCTTCATTTAATGTTCAGTTTGGGGCAGATTCTGGGTATCTCCCTGGGTACATTTCTGATGACAACGCTTTTTCGCTTCTATACCGGGTTTCCGAAAGCGGTCCCCAACCCATTGCAGCCCGTTGCCTTCGTCTTGGCGCTTAACGCCGTATTTGGCATAGGGGTGTTGATTTGTCTTGTGGCTCTTGTCACTTCGGCCATGCGCGGCGCAAAGATCCTCGCCATTGAGAGAGATTGACCAAGAAGGTCGGGTGAAAGGAACAAGTCGTAGCGGCCTCGTGGAACGGGCCTTGATTCAATATGGAGACAAAACAGCGAGTCCGCGAAGAAGAGGACAGGCTGATTTTTAACGTTAAGGGGAGGTATCTCTAGCAGCAGGGCAGGGGATTTTCGATCAGGTTATAGACGTCGTCGAAGGTGACGTCGTTGATGGTCCTCTGGATCTTGAAGAGGCGGGGTGGTTCGCCTTTAAGAAAGACCATGAGAGCTGTTTCGATCGGTGGACAGCCGGCCTTCACGCAGGGGACCTCTTTGACGACAATCGGGGCGTCGCTCGGAAATTCCAGAATCGTCTGAACCCAATAGCGGATTTGATCCAGCGTGTAGGAGGAAACGTCCACCTTGCGCCCGAAAGGATCACCCTCGGTCGAGGCGTTCCCATCGTCCGTAGCGAGACAATTTTTGAAGCCCTCGGTGATCTTATCCCGGCCCAACTCTCGACCGATGAACACGAGGCGATTGAGGCGCTCCTCACCGGGGGCCCATTGGCGTCCCGGACGCCCATCGAACAGGAGATGCACGCCCTGGAAAACAAACTGGTCCGGGTCGTTGCGCAGGTTAAGGATCCCCTTCATGCGCAGGATCTTCGGACCGAACTCGGTAAGCAGATCACGAAACCACCGGCTCACCTTGAGGCCATCGAGGTCGCCCGGTATCACAATGGAGACTGTGGAAATGTCCTCGGTGTGGCGGTGATCGTCGGAGTGGTTTTGTGCCTTGGCTTCGATGGCTAGGCTCCGAAGATCCAAGACGGTGGGGATATCGACGTCGGCATTGCTCGTTTGATAGATGCGCGCCGCACCGTTCAATACCCTGATTTTGTATTCGAGCTCGGACAAGTCCTCCGGGGAGATCAGGTCCATCTTGTTCAGAAGCACGAGGTCAGCGAAGGCTATTTGTTCCCGCGCCTCGGTGCAATAGTCGATTTGTTGCCAGATGTGTTTGGAGTCCACCACGGTGACGACCCCGTTGAGCTGAAATTCGTTGCGGATGCGTTCATCGATGAAAAAAGTCTGAACCACCGGGGCCGGATCGGCGAGCCCGGTGGTTTCGATCATGAGAGTATCGAACTTCGATCTCTGCTCGAGGAGCTGAAACAAGCTGCGCAGCAGGTCGCCCCGCACCGTACAGCAGATGCAGCCGTTGTTCATCTGAACGATTTCTTGCTCCGATGAGATCAGGAGGTGGTGGTCGATGCCGACCTCGCCGAACTCATTGACAATTACGGCGACACGCCGGCCGTGTTCGGTGGTAAGGATGCGGTTTAGTAGAGTGGTCTTTCCGGCCCCGAGAAAGCCGGTGAGGATAGTTACCGGTATCCTGAAATCGCTGGTTTCACCCATTTCCCTTTTTTACCTGCAGGCACTGCGCTCAAGACTAACAGCGAGCTCTGAGAGAGTCAACATCGCGCGGGGTTGTAACGGATAAAGCTGGGTATTACAGACCCGGTCTATTTTTCGTATAGCGCCTTGATGAAGCCGCTGCTGTCGATCTCCTTGAGATAGCTGAGATCGACAAGGCTTGGAGGCGAGATCTCACGGGCCTTTGGGTTTCTGGAGGCGATCTCATCGAGGACCAGTTGAATGCCCTTCAAGGTGGGGTAGGGGACTCTCGGCATCACTTTCACGGCGTAGTGCTGGTAGGTTTCCTCCAGCATCTCCCGTTCTGCGATGCGGGAATATTTGGCCAGGACCTTGAGGCTGAAATCCTTATCGGTCTTGTAGCGATGAAGGCCCTCCACATAGGCCTTGAGATAGCGGCGGACGATATCGGGATGCTCCCGAACGTAGCTCCTGGTCGTGACTACTCCGGCCCCCTGGTAGTCCACGCCGATAGCGCTGAGATCGACCAGCATCTGAAATCCAAGCTTGAGCGCGCGGAGGTTAAGCGGGGATGAAAGCACGCCGCCGTCTATCCCGCCCGAAGAAAGGCCTGCCAGGATCTCCTGAGATCCTCCCATCTGGACCAGTGCGACCTCTCGATCGGGCTGGATTCCCCATTGGTTCAGGATATAGCGTAGAAGAAAGTCGTCGGATGTGCCGAACCGCGTGACGCCCAGCTTCTTTCCTCTGAGATCCGTGCGGCTTTTGATCTCCGGCTTGACCATCAGTTTCTGGCCGGGTTTGTGATTCGGACCGGCGAGCATTACCAGGTCGGCGCCGGCCATATTTGCCTGGATTACGGCAGGGATGGCGATCTCAGCGATAGGAATCTCTTTGGCGAGCATGGCCTGAACGACCTTGGAGCTGCCGCCGATATAGATAAGTTCTACGTTCAATCCCTGCTTGTCAAAATATCCTGCATCCTTCGCCACCCATAAAACTCCCATAGACCCGACTGTGGTGGGGTAACCGACCTTGAGTTTGACGGACTGCGGCCGAGCCGGCGACGCCGAGAAGAACAGGGCGAGGGCCAGCAAGGCGGCTTGAGTTTTTCTATTCATATTTTTCATCCGTGCATTCCGAAGGATGGAGCCATGACCCTTACTTCCCGTAAAGCCTGCCGATAAAACCGCTCTTTTCGAGCTCTTCGACGAAACTCGGATCGGCGAACTCTTCCGGCTTGTGCTTCCAGATATCAGGACGGATCATCGCCACGTACTCGAAGCTGGTCTTCATCCCTTTGAGGTTGGGATAGGGGGCTGCGAGCCGGTATTTGGCGAAAAGCTCCCAGGATTCCTGCGCGAGACTATCGTCATCCAGGCGGAGCGTTTTCTTGATGACCCTCTTCGCAAAGTCCGCATCCGTCTTAAAGAGCGCGATCCCTTCAAGGTGCGCCCTCATGTATCTCATGATCAAATCACGGTCCTGCCGGATGATGGAGCGTCGCGAGGCGATCTCGCTCCAGGGATAGTCGACCTCTTTGAAGAAATCCCAGAAGAGGGAGAAACCGGCCCGCTGCGCTAGAACAAATGCGGGATGGGAGAGGGCCGCCGCCGGGATCTTGCCTTGCTTCAGAGCAAGCAGCCGATCGGCGTCCCCACCCACCTGCAGAAGGGCGAAATCTTTATCCGGATGAAGCCCCTTTTTTCTGGCAAGATGGCGCACCAGGAAATCCGTGAGGGAGCCGAAGGTCGTGACCCCGACGGTCTTTCCCTTGAGGTCTTCCGTCCTCTTGATGTCGGGCCTGACCATGAGCGCCTGAACCACGCCGGGCATCGTATGGGCTAGGACCACCATGTCGGAGCCGGCCAGCACGGCATTCATCACGGTCGGCGTAGCGATGGGTGAGATCTGTACGCTCCCCGCCACGAGAGCCCTAGAAGCTATACCGGAGCCTTGCATGACGACGACCTCGGCTTCGAGGCCGTGCTTCTCAAAGAGCTTGGCTTCTTTGGTGAAGAAGATGATGATGTTGCCCATGCTCACGGCGGGCACCCCGACATAAATCTTCTTCAAAGTTTTTCCCTGGGAGAAGAGCGGGGCCGGCAGAGTCAAAAGAAGGGCGGATAGGAAAAGGGTGCAAGACTTCCGAGAAAAAGACATCGCCTCAACTCCTTTGGCAATCGTAGTATAAAGAATATATTCGCCTTTTGCGCAGCTTGTCAACGAAAAGTATTGCCAGATCGCGACCCCCGCTTTCATCATGGACATTCTTTACTGTGTAGGCTATTAGTCCATGGAAATGGGCCGAATAGAACGTAAATCAAAACGCCTGCCGGAAAGATCTCAATACCATGGATGAAAGCGCTTTTTTCAATCAGCTCCCTGATATAGTCCTGGCTGTGCCTGCCTGGCAGATGGCGTTATATATCGTGATTATAAGCCTTTTCATGCTCGCGGACCGGCTTAAACTATGCCTGATCATCACCTACCTTTTTACGCTTTATTGGGGTTTCTTTCTCTATTGGGCCGAGGCCATGGCCTCAGTGGGCAGGCTTCCGGGCTTATCACTTATTTATCTTATAGGCGGGATCATGCATGTAACCCTCACTTTGATCGCCTTTGTTAGAGGGGAGGGATAGCTTCCCCGCATGAGGGGATCTGCCCGGCTATCGCTGGGAGAGGAGCTCGTGGATCCGTTCACTGGTCATAGGGAGCCGGGTTACACGGACACCTATGGCTTTGCTTACGGCGTTGGCGATGGTCGCTCCCACAGGGTCTAATGAGCCCTCTGCGAAGCCCTTGGCGCCAAAGGGGCCGGTGGGCTCCGGCTCTTCAACAACACCAATCAGCAGCTCCTGAGGGACGTCGAAGGTCGTAGGGATCAGATAAGTGGCAAAAGAAGTGTTGGTCACACCGTTTTCTACCTTTACCTCTTCCATCAGGGCTGACCCCAAGCCCATCATCATGCCTCCATGCACTTGGCCCTCCACGATCAATGGGTTGATCATGTGACCCACGTCGGTGAGGGCCAGATAGCGGAGAATTAGAATTTGTCCGGTCCCTTCGTCCACCTCCACCAGAGCCACGTGAACGTTAAAGTTGTAAGTTCCCGCAGGTCTACCCTGTCCTGTCTCCGGATCCGGAGGAACGGTATCCGGCAAAAATTCCGCCACAGACGTTACGCTATGAAAAGTGTGCTTGCTGAACAGCCCCGCCAGGGTTACGCCCTGCTCCCGGTACACCACCGATCCGTTCATTAACCTCAGCTCCTCAGGCGCACAACCTAGGTCACCAGCCGCGATTTCCAGTACCCGCCGGCGCGCCTTTGCCGCCGCCAGACGCACGGCGTTTCCCGATAGATAGGTTACACGACTGGCAGAAGTGGACTCACAGTCGGGTGATATTGCGGTGTCGTTAGTCACCACGTTCACGCGATCCACATCCACGCCTAATTCCTCGGCGGCAACCTGAGCCATCATGGTATCGGACCCCTGGCCCAGGTCCACGTGGCCGCAGGCTACAGTGGCGCTACCGTCGGGATGCAGACTGACCACGGCGGTGCTCCGTGAGGGTTTGCGGATGCTGCCGATGCCGCGGCTGCTGCAACCCACCCCTACCGCGCGCAGTTTCCCTTTAGCAGGCGCCTGCTGCAGCAGGAGTTTGAACGACTGCACTGTAAGCTTAGCCTTGCCCAGCATTTCCTTTATCGGAACGCTCGCACCCATGACCTGGCCCGTGGCGTTAGGTAGCGTCGTGTCGAGAGCATTACGCATCCTGAGTTCTATAGGGTCCAGGCCGAGGCGACCGGTGAGTTCGTCCATCAGCGACTCTAAAGCAAAGGTCACCTGGGGAACCCCGTACCCTCGCATGGCGCCGCAAGGGACACAGTTGGTAAAAACGGCATACGCGTCGGCCTTGATGTTTGGAATATAATAGGGGCCGGAGACGTGGGTAGCGGACTTCGTGATCACTGCTTTTCCCTGAAGGAGGTATGCTCCCGTGTTTCCCACAAGAGTCGCCTCCAGGGCCAAGAGCTTGCCTTCCTGGTTGGCCCCAAGCTTCATATCCATCACAAATGGATGGCACTTGTAGCTGGAAATCAGGGACTCCTCACGGGAATAGCGGAGCTTGGCGGGGCGACCTGCCCTCCAGGCGATGAGAGCGGCTAAGCACTGAGCATGTGGGTTAATCTTCCCGCCGAAGCCGCCGCCGGTCATCATCTGGTGGACCCGCACGCGGCTCTGGGGCAACCCCAACACCCGAGAGACCTCCTCGCGGTCGAGGTGTGCGTACTGAGTGGAAGACCAAACCGTGAATCCCCCTCCTGGATCCGGCGCAACCACCGCGACCTCCGGCTCCATATAAGCGTGCTCAACGCGCGGATAGAAAAATCTCTTTTCCACTACCACCGTCGCATCTCGAAACGCCGCCTCCATGTCACCGCGACGAACCTTAGAGTGGGTGCCGATGTTTCCTCCGGAATGTACTTGAGGCGCCCCGGGCTCCATCGCCTTAAACGGATCCAAAACAGGAGCCAGGATCTCATAGTCCACCTTGATTAGCTTAAGGGCTTCTTCTGCTGCCTGCTCCGTCTCCGCCCCAACCAGGGCGACGGCATCACCTACATACCCTACCGCTTCACCGCACAGGACAGGCTGATCCTTGATGATGGGTCCCATCAGCTTCTCCCCGGGGATGTCCTGAGCAGTAAGGACAGAGACCACCCCCGGGTAATTGCGAGCACGAGAGGTGTCGATGGAGCGAATTCGGGCGTTGGGGTGCGGGCTTCGCGCCACTTTAACGTAAAGCATTCCCGGGAGGGAAAGGTCGTCGGCGTACCTCGCCTCGCCCAGCACCTTGCTCCGGGCATCCAGGCGCGGGATGGACTTGCCAATAACTTTGTGGTCGTTGCTCACGCTCTACTTCCTCCCCGAAGAGTTTTCCCGGCGGCGGCGACGGCCTTCATGATGCTTACGTACCCGGTGCAGCGACATAGATTTCCGGCAAGAGCGAGCCGTATGTCCTTCTCGTTGGCATTAGGATCCTCATCGAGAAGAGACTTTGCCGCGAGGATCATGCCCGGAGTACAAAAACCGCATTGAACGGCCCCGTGGTCGATGAAGGCCTGCTGTAAAGGATGCAACTCGCCGTTGGAACTTATCCCTTCGATTGTGGTAACGCTGCTCTCGTTGCTCTCCACAGCCAGGACAAGGCAGGAATTAACGGCCTTGCCGTCCACGATCACCGTGCAGGCGCCACAGTCTCCAGTCTCACACCCGCTCTTGGTTCCCACCAGTCCCAGGCGATACCTCAGTAGATCCTGAAGAGTTTCGTTAGGAGCAACGGAGATCTCGCGAGTTTGACCATTAATAATTACACGGATGTTGTGGGTTATATTCATAGGACGGCCTCTGTTATCTCTCGCTCAATTGCTCAAGGGCGCGCGCCACCAGGACCTTAACCATGGCGCTACGGTAGTTCGCCGAGCCCCGTATGTCGCTGATAGGTCGGGCATCTTTTTCCGCAGCCAATCGGGCCGCATCTTCCGCAGCTCTTCCTTCAATGAGCTGGCCAAGGAGGGCCTTTTCTGCATTGCGGGCCCGAATAGGAGTGGGGGCAACTGCTCCCAAGGCGATGCGCACGTCCGTCCAGATCCTCTTTGAGGCGTCGGCAACGGCGAAGACTGCCACACTTACAATACAGATATCCTCGGGGGCCCCGCGCGGACCCACTTTGTAGAAAACACCCCGGCCCTGGTCTGGCGCGGATGGAACGTGTATCTCAGTTAGCAGTTCCCGCTCCAGCACTGTCTTCCCGGGGCCTGAAAAGAAATTCTCTAAGGGCACCAGCCGCTCTCCCTGGGGGCCCACAAGTTTAACTGACGCTTCCAAAGCGAGAAGGGCAGGGGCGCTGTCAGCCGCAGGTGAAGCATTAGCGAGGTTTCCACCTATCGTGGCACGATTTCCAATCTGCATCGAGCCAAGCACCGCAAGGGCCTGGGAGAGTAGGGGAAAGCGTTCCTTTACCAGAGGCGACCGGGCGATGGTTCGGGTGTTGACGGCAGCGCCAAGGCATAGCCCTGCGTCTTCAGGCCGGATGGCGCCGAGGTTCGAGATGTGCTTGATATCAACGAGAGTCCGATGGCGTAGCCTCCCATTCTTCATAGCTACCAGCAGGTCTGTTCCCCCCGCTAAGAGGCTGACGCTTCCGTCCAGTTTCTCCATAAGCGACAACGCTTCCTCTATCGTTGAGGGTTGATAGTAATCAAAGGATGGAAGCTTTCCCAGCATGCGTGTTGCCAAACGCAAAACGCGTACCAATCAGAGGCAGTACGGAAGAGATCCGAATATCTGCTTATTTATAATGAAATTGACGGGACTTCCTGAGGAAATATTCCAGGAATTGGGAATTTCGCGACTTTTTTTCCTGAAACCGAAAAAGGCTATATTAGTTCACCCGATTCTTTCACCACAATCGCTTTAATGCTAGACTGGGCAACTCGATTCGACAGCGGGTGCAATTATTAGCTGGATGGAGGTTGCTATGAGAGCCAAGGGATTTTGGAAGGTATGGGTGGGTTGTGCTGCCGCTCTGGCGTTGTTCATGGCGGCAGCGGTCATCTCGCAGTCCGCTATGTCCGGCCCGACCATTACTGTTTACAAGAGCCCAACCTGAGGGTGCTGTTCTAAGTGGGTGGGCCACCTGCAAGCAAAGGGATTTAATGTCAAGACAAATAGTGTTACCGATAACCAACTCAATGAAATAAAGACAAAGTATGGCGTGCCGAGGTCTCTGCACACCTGTCACACTGCGCTTGTTGAAGGATATGTCATCGAGGGGCATGTGCCGGCGGATCTGATCTATCGCTTGCTGAAAGAAAAACTGCCGGTGATCGGGCTCGCGGCGCCCGGTATGCCGGATGGCTCGCCGGGGATGGATGGAGCTAACCCTGAGCCGTACGATGTCATGGTCTTCGATCGAAAGGGCGCGGTGCGGCTATACGCGCGCAGATAATAGCGCCCAGGAATAGAATGCGACAGGCAGCTAACAAGAACAAATTCAATATCCTCGCAAGAAAGAAACCTAAGCTATGGCTATCCTGAAAGTCGAAGGGCTCGTTAAAACGTACAAGGACCTCAAGGCCCTTGACAACGTGAGTTTCGAGTTCAACAAAGGGATCCTCTCGCTATTAGGGCCCTCCGGATGCGGCAAGACTACGTTACTCAGGTGCATCGCCGGTCTCGAGGTCCCCGATGACGGCTCCATCTACATCGACGACAAGGTCCAGACTTCGATCCGTGAAACAATCCTGGTCCCGCCTTACTCGAGAGCAATCGGTTTTGTCTTCCAAAGCTATGCCCTCTGGCCGCACATGACCGTATATAAGAATGTCGCTTTCGGACTTAAGCTCACGAAAGTTCCGGACGGCGAGATTAGAAAGAAAGTAATAGCCACATTGGACTTGGTCGGGCTGCATGGCTTGGATCAGAGGTATCCTTCCCAACTGAGCGGAGGACAGCAGCAAAGGGTTGCCCTGGCCAGGAGCATCGCCATGGAACCCCGCCTTATTCTTCTCGATGAGCCCCTGAGCAACCTGGATGCGAAGTTGCGAGAGGAGATGAGGGTTGAATTGAAGAAACTGATCAAGAAAGTTGGCATCAGCGCCGTCTATGTAACTCACGACCAGGAGGAGGCCTTTGTCATCTCGGACACCGTAATCGTGATGGACGGGGGCAAGATTCTCCAATATGCAACGCCTGACGAAATCTACAACCGGCCCGCAGACCAGTTCGTGGCGTCTTTCATCGGACGGTCTGTACTGGTAGACGGAAAGATGGTCAAAGTGGATAACGAAAACTGCCTGGTGGTGGTCCCGGAGTTCAATAATGCCGTGCTCGTGTGCCATCGGCCCCAGAGTGGAGGCGCTGGCGACCCTTGTAAACTGGTTATCAGGACCAGTGAGATAAAATTAAACAGCAAGAGGTTTGAGAGTCAGGAAAATGTGCTGGAAGGTTCCATGAGCGGCCGCGATTATCGCGGAGGACTTACGGATCACCGGATCCAGGTAGGATCCAAAGAAATTGTCGTGACTTCCCACAAGCTATGCCCCATGATTAACGTTGACAATGACGGCGGGAAGATTTTCCTGCACATAGATCCGTCCGCTATCAGCGTCATTATCGATAAGCCGCAAGCTGTTCCCCAACATGCCGGGGGCTGATCTAAAGTTAGGAATAAGCCACGATTAACTGGAAAAAAGTCAAACTGGCCTACCAGCAGGGGATTCTCATACCTCTCTTCTCCAGCGTCATTGCCGGATCTCTGATCGTTACACCGATCTTGATCGTGTTGTTCCGCAGCTTCACCACCGGGAGGCTGGGTACAATTGTCGCTTTCAACGTTCAGAACTATATCAGGGTCTTTACCGACCCGGAGATCCTGCCCATGATCAACAACTCCATTCTCTATGCGGCTGGTTCCGCGGCCCTGGGGACTGGGGTGGGCGCAATGCTGGCCTGGATCGTGGCCCGGACGAACACGCCGGGGAGGGTCCTGGTGGAGCTTATGCCCCTCTACCCCATACTCATGCCCCCCATTATGAAAAACATCGCCTGGATTCTTCTGCTGGCGCCAAAGTCCGGGATCCTCAATGGCTTTCTCCGAGAGAACTTCGGAATACAGCAGCTGGTTTTCAATGCCTTTACTCTTCCAGCCATGGTGTGGGTTTTCGGCCTTGCATGCGTCCCACTGGGATACCTGTTCCTCTTGCCGGTCTTCCTCTCGTTCGACCCGTCGTTGGAGGAGAGCGCTTACATCGCCGGCAGCAAGCCCATGAGAACAATGCTGCGCATTACCTTTCCTCTTGCGTTTCCCGCGTTTCTATCCGCCTTTGTATTGAACTTTTTAAGAGGCCTGCGTTCTTTCGAGACCCCGGTGCTTCAGGGCAGCCCTGGCGGAATAAATGTTTTCGTCGCCAAGGTATACGATTCCATGTCCGTTGAATACAATCCCGGCATCGCCACAGCTTATAGCACCGTATTAATTATCCTTTCGGTCCTCGCGCTGCTGTTCTATGTTCGGGCTACCCGCTTTTCCGAGAGATATGCCACCATCACGGGGAAGGGGTACAGAGTCAAAGTCATCGACATAGGAAAGTGGAAGTACGCCACCTTCCTGGCCGTTTTCGCCTACTTCCTGGTCGGCATAGCGATTCCGTTCGTCGTTCTGATCGTGGTTTCGCTGATTCCCTATTATGATTATGAAACCTTCATGATGTTTCCGGCGAATATCGACCTGTCGAATTATCACAGGGTGCTGAACCATCCGAGCTTCGTGAGCGGCCTGTACAACTCCCTCTTCCTGTCGGTCACGATCGCGCTCGTCACGGTCCTGGCCGGGATCATCATGGCGTTCACTATTTATCGGACCAAGGTTTACGGCAGCAAGGTCTTCGAGTTCATCGGAACGATGCCCCTGGCGTTCCCTCCGCTGGTGCTCTCGCTTGGGCTGGTCATCGCGGTCATCGGCACCCCTTTATACAACACCTTGTGGGCTCTCGGTCTGGGTCTCTTTGTCGCCTACTTTCCCTATGCGCTGAGAAATGCTTCGGGTGCCATCGTGAACATTCATAAAGAACTGGACGAGGCCGCCTGGGTTCATGGGGCCAGGTGGAGGCACGTGTTCTTTCAAGTGACCCTTCCGCTCTTAAAGCCGACGGTTACGGGCGCGCTCTTCTACATTTTCATCGAGGCGATCCGCAACATCGATGTCGCGGTTTTGCTCGTTGCCCCTGGAACCGAGTACGGGCCCGTAACGCTCTTTGAATATTTCCGGGTGGGTCAATGGGCGGAGGCCGCAGCCGGGGGAGTGATTTACCTCATCATTTTGATTCTGGCCGTTTCGATCGCAAAGTTAGTTTTCAAAATTAAGTTTAGTCTATGACGGGGGGCTTTTCAGCTCTTGATAAATAGCACGGCTTACCGGTAATATGCATCGTCCAACAGTCTCTATAATAAAAGGGGGTATGAGCATGAAGAAAAGAACTTTGCTGGCTGTAGTGGTTTCGATTTTCTCGGTTACGGTAGCATTAGGAAGCGTTGCCCTGGCGGCATCTGCAACCGATGATGTGTACACTAAAACTACTAGCGCCCTTTACGAAAAGGCCAAACAGGAGGGGGCGTTGACCGTTTATTCGGTTTGGGATGTTGAGCACATCGTTGCCATCCTCGGCGCATTTTCCAAGCGCTATCCGGGGATAAAGACGAATTACTGGCAGGGAAGAAACCCGGAGATCGTCACCAGGGTTATGACGGAATTTCAGGCGGGCAGGGATAGCGTTGACGCGATCCTTTCCGATAACGCCCCGCCCGTGATCAGGGCTGCGGGGGCGATCATGCCCTACGAAACGGTTCAGAAGGATTTCCTGATTTTGCATGACCCGACCATGCCTGTCGTCAGTTTGCAGATTCAGGCGTTGGTCTACAATACAAAGAAACTGAAGCCCGCAGATCTGCCCAAAAGCTGGGAGGATGTGGCCAATCCCAAGTATAAAGGGAACGTGGCCCTGGACGATCCGATGAGGGCAGGGCCGCTGAGCACTCAACTCGCGGCCTTGAAGGGGCTGTGGAAGGACGACGCTCGCTGGACGCGCTTTGTCAAGGGACTCAAGGCGCTGGGTGTGCCGGTCCATAAGAGCACCAGCGCTATGATGCGGCTTGTCATTGCCGGTGAGTACGCTCTGGCCATGCCAGCTCTGCTGCATGATGTCGTCAATGAGATGGGCAAAGGGACTCCTGTCAACCTGGTCAAAACGGCTTCTCCCATAGTGTTTGCCCGCTATGCGGGTATCTACGCCAAGGCGGCGCATCCTAATGCGGCCAAGCTCCTTGGAGAATGGCTGATCTCGACGGAGGGACAGGCCACGCTGGATTCCATAGGCCGCGAGGCTTCGAGAAAGGGTTTCCAATCAAAGACTTCTATCGGCCACGCTTACCCGGCGGGCACCCAGCCGATTCCGGTGCACGACAAGCTTTTTCTGGAAGATCCCAAGAAGTGGCTCGATACGAACGTGAAGCCGCTTTGGGAAGGGTAATAGCGAGCAGAAGGGGCTCTTTGGGGCTCTTACGAGGCGCTCAACCTTAGAATATGGATAGGGAGGTGTTCCGTGGCTGAACGAGTATGGGACCGTTTTCTCACCGAGCAGGACCGCGCCCATGTGCAGATGAAACCCCCCAACCCCATTGGCTTCGGAAAAAGACCCGGTTTGCTCCTGATCGATCTCTACCGATGGGTCTTCGGCGACAACCCCCAACCCATACTGGAATCGATCAGGAGCTGGCCCGGGAGTTGCGGGCTGGCGGGCTGGAACGCGATCCCCTCCATCCAGACACTTTTGAAGACGGCCCGTGAAGTCCGCATACCGATCGTGCATGTAACAGGCCTGGCGAATGCCGGTGTTGATGAATGGTCCTTCAGGCGGGACGTGGAGCGTAGCCAGTTGACTCCCGAGGCGCGGGAGCGCCGGAGCCGCAAGTATGACATTATCGAACAGGTGGAGCCCCTTCCCGGAGAAGCGGTTCTGCGTAAGCTATCTCCGAGCGCCTTCTGGGGCACCCCCCTGGTGGGTCACCTGAACCAGTTGAGCATCGATACCGTCATTACGTGCGGTGAGAGCACCAGCGGCTGTGTGCGCGCGAGCGTGGTCGATGGCTGCACCTATCGCTTCCGTATGATCGTGGTGGAGGAGTGCGTCTTTGATCGCCACGAGGCGGCCCATGCCATCAATCTTTTCGATATGCATCAAAAATACGCCGACGTGCTGCCGCTTGCGCAAGCGGTGCAGTACCTCCATTCGTGGCGCGCCGAGCAGCCCGTAGGGGTTTAGCGCTGGCAGGAGTAGAAGATCAGCGGGAAGCAGCAGGTAAGGATCTCGTTATCTCTTTCCCTTGTAGAGGCTGTCGATAAATCCGCTCTCATCCAGTTCCCGCACGAAGCTCATGTCGGCGAAATCTTCGGGCCTGGCGTTTTTTGCCTTGGGTTCTCTTTCGCTCAATTCCACCAGGGCCTCTTTGATTCCGTCAAGAGGAGGGTAGGGCTTGGCGGGGACCAGCCGGGCAAAGAACTGATAGCTCTCCTCGACGGCCTCCGGATCGTTGACTCTCATATACCTGGCGATAACCCGTTTGCTGAAATCTTTTTGGGTTTTGTAAACATGGATGCCCTCGACCAGGGCCTTGGTAAATTTTCGCATGGTCTCCTTTCGCTCCCTGAGAAAAGGGCCAAGGGCCGCAATCGGAGTATTGGGGTAGGCGCTGCCGAAGTCTTCGGGCTCGGCAAGCATGCTGAGGCCTAGTTTTCGCGCCAGATTCGTCACCGGGGGTTGAGCCACCAGTCCGGCTACCTGTCCGTTTTGCAGCGCAGCCAGCCTCGTCGGCTGGCCCCCGGGGATCTGAATAATGGCGACGTCTCGGTCCGGCCTGAGCCCCCACTTCGTAAGGATCTTCCGTGTCGCATAGTCTGAATTGGAGCCATAACGGCTTACTGCCAGCTTCTTGCCACGCAAATCCTCAGGCTTTTTAATCTCCGGGCCGACGATGAGGCTGTAAGCCAGAATATTGACGATGCCCGCGACAATGGAAACATCGGCGCCGTGCAGTCGCGCGGCTATAGGTGAATTGCCGCCTATCTGGGCGATAGGGATGTCTCCGGACATCAGGGCCTGCGTTGCCTTGGAGCCGCCGTCCAGATAGATCAAAGTTACCTCAAGACCATTTTTTTCAAAGAGAGCGGCCTCCTTGGTGATCCAAGGGATTGCCTGGGCCCCGGCGACGGCGCTCCAGCCGAATATAAGTTTCTCGGCCGCCACGGCACTTGAAGACATCCAGAGCATGAAGAGGAGAATGAGGATGGAAGATAAACGAACCTCAGTCACGGATATCCTGCACGAACCATTCGAGGGGCAGGGGATGACCGAGCCCTTTTGCCTTAGCCAGCTCATAGGCTTTACCTCCGACAGCTGCAAACTGAAGGCCCTGGGTGCCTTGATTGTTGAGGAACGTGATCTGGCGGTCGTCCGCGCGACCGGCCCAGCGGCCTGCCATGATATCTGGAACCGTCCCGATCTTCGGGTTGTCGATTTGGCGCAGCGGCGCGCGCGGCACCATTTTCTTCTCCTCCTCTGTTCCGGCAAAATAGCCGAACATGCCGTCGCTCCCGCCGAAGGTGTTCGGCGGAGGATTGTCCATTACAAAGGTGGAACTTCCCAAGCGGGCGATGATATCCACCCGATCGAATATGTCCTGTCCGGCCTCGTTGTTGCGCACGTTCGTCACGTGCATGCCCGCCTCCAGCCAATCCGCTTTGATCACCGGCACAAGGGAGTCCGTGGTCATAGCCACGATGTCAACGCCCTTGACTGCCTTTTCGGCCGAATCCATTGCCTCGACCTCTACTCCGAGCTTTTGCTCGATCTCCTTGGCGTAAAGCTCCCGGTTCGCCTTTGTCGGGCTGAAAACTCGGATACGCTCGATTGGACGGACCTGGCAAATCGCCGTCGCATAACTACGGGCCATGCCGCCAGAGCCGAGCATCCCGATCACCTTGGAGTTTTTTCGCGAGAGATACTTGGCTCCCAGTCCGGCGCAGGCGCCGACGCGCATGTGTTGAAGATAACCGTCGTTCATCAAGGCCAGTGGCTCGCCGTTTTTCACACTGAGGAGAAATATCAGGCCGCAATAGGTTCCCGGCTTGATGCAGTATTTGTCCTCGGTCTGAAACTCGCCTTCACGGTTCCATACGAGCATATCCGACTTCATACGGATTGCAAAGACGCCCAGCTTCCTGGAGGCGCCCTCCATCGTGCCCCAGCGATAGTAGTGCGGCTGCTGGGGGACATAGAAGTCGATTCTTGGACGGTAAGCGGCGCGCTGTTCGTTTAGCTCATGATAGGCCTCTTCCATGACCTCAAGGCAGCTCGGCATATCGAGCACGGCCTGGACATGCTGATTGGTAAGAAAAATCATTGACACCCCTTCCAGGCCGCTGATATAGCCTCTTCTGATTGAAATGTAAAGAAGCGTTCCGGATTGGCGCTGCCGCAGTCCTTATAGGGGCCTATCGTTAATTTGCTTAGGGCAAAGCTGGACAGGGGTTACCAAAAACAGTAAGAATAGCTCCGGTTGTTTAGGGGCTTGGGCGAATCAATACGGGCTCAGTCAAATTGGGAGGGATACCAATGAAGATATGCTTGAGAGTAAAGCTTTGGTCCTTGGTCTTTGCTTTTCTTTCCTTTGCGTTCGTTATTTTTCCCTGGGCGACTTTTGCTGCGGAGAAGCTCATCACCATTCATTCCGCCCGGGTGATGTCTCAGTCCATGCCGTGGATCGCGCAGGAAGCCGGGCTGTTCCAGAAGTATAATCTCGATTTTCAGCTCGTCTACATCGCCTCGTCCGGCATGGTGACTGCAGCCATGTTGGGAGGGGACGCGCATATGTCCTTGACCGGCGGAGTCGGCAATGTGCGCGCCTATGTGCAGGGCGCCACTGATATCGTCTTTATCGGGGGGATAAAAAATGTCATGACCCAGAGCATTGTCGCCAGGCCTGAAATCAAACGGCCCGAAGATCTCAAGGGGAAAAAAATCGGCGTCAGCCGGATCGGCAGCAATACCCATTACTTCACTATTCAGGCCTTGAGGCGCTCCGGGATGGAGCCGAGCCGGGATTTTTCTTTCATCCAGACCGGAGGGGACCCGGAAACCCTGGCGGCGCTCATCAGCGGCGGCATCGATGCCGCTACCATGACTGCCCCGACGGATTCGATGGCGATCGCCCAGGGGTACCGTTACGTAGTTTACGGGCCCGACCTGCGGATTCCCTACGTAGCGACGACCTTTGTCACCCTCCGCTCCGAGATTGCCAAGCGGCCCCAGGTTGTCGGTGAGTTCATGCATGCCATGGCGGAAGCGGCGAAGATCATGCACACGGACAAAGAGTTTACTTACAAGGTCTTGGGGAAACAGTTGCGGGTAAACGACAGGAAGGTGCTTGATGCTGCCTACAATGCCGAAATCAAAGCCCTGGAGCCAAGACTGGTCTTGAAGCCTGAGGCGCTGCAGGCGATTCTGGAAGAGGTGGCTCAAGTGGATCCGCGGGCGAAGAAAGTGAAGCCGCAAGAGCTTATGGATATGCGCTATGTGGAGGAGATGGAAAAGAGCGGCTTTTTCGACAAGCTTTGGGCGAGTAAGAGATAGCGACCTGAGGGGGTATTGATGCAGGCGATGCGGGATATGGTTCACGTTTTCGATTCCGACGGCCACGTTCGGGATCTGGACGAGTTGATCAAGCCTTATTTGCCTGAGCCTTATTGCAGGCGCAGGATGCCCTACATCCCGCGCGAAGTTTACGACCGGAGTTTAGGTGGTACTTTAGGTCAATCCGGAGTCAAGCACGAGGAGCGGCTCGCTGCGATGGACCGGCAGGAGATCCAGATGGCGGTGCTCTATCCTACCGCAGGGCTGGGGATCGGTCTGGTTCGCGAGGCCGCCTATGCAGTTGCCCTGTGCCGCGCCTACAATGATTTCATCGCCGATTACTGCAAGGTCTCCCCGCGTCTAAAGGCGGTGGCCAATCTTCCTGTTAATAGCCCTGAAGAAGCCGCCAAGGAATTGAAGCGGACGGTGACCAAGCTCGGTCTGGTGGGCGGGATGCTAGCGGCTCAGGCCCACGGTAAAAACCTTGGGAACCCTGAGTTTTACCCGCTTTATGAGGAAGCGCAGAGGCTGGATACGCCGATTGCGATTCATGCCTTTGGCGGCGATGAACCGGGCAGTGAGATCTTTGAACAGTTCATCTGTCTGCACACGACAGGCCACCCCTTTCCTGTTTTGCGCCAACTGACGGCTATGATCTTCGGCGGCATCCCGGAGCTCTTTCCCAAACTCAAGATCGGTTACCTGGAAATCGGCTGTGGCTGGATACCTTACTGGCTGGAGCGGATGGACGAGGAATGGGAGAAGAGGGGCAAGGTTGAGGCGCCCCTTTGCAAGAAGAAGCCGAGCGAGTATCTCACCAGTGACCGGATTTACTATGGGTGCGAGCCGGAAGAAAAGATGATGGGATACGTCGTAGGAGAGATCGGTTCTGAAACGCTCATGTATGCGTCGGATTACCCGCACTGGGACATGAGTTGGCCGGATTCAGCGATCATTATTTGGCGCAGAGAGGATCTTTCCCTGGAGGCGAAAAAGAATATTTTAGAAAACAATGCGCGCCGATTTTACAACTTGAGTTAGTTACTGGTTAGTCGTTAATCGTTAGAACAATCAATAACTAATAACGAGTAACTAATAACGAAAGGAAGACCATGATTGAAACAAAAGGCTTAACGGGTGCTCAAACGCTTTTGCGCGTGCTTGGAGGGATGGGCGTGGACCGGATCTTTGCATCGCCCGGCTCGGAGTGGTCGCCTTTATGGGAGGCGCTCGCCGAACCTCAAGGCGAAAGTATCCCCCTTTATCTGAGTACCCGCCATGAGGAGATCGCCGTGGGCATGGCCAGCGGGTACGCCAAGGCTACGGGAAAACTCCCGGCCGTCATGATCCACACGACCGTTGGTTCTCTGCATGCGACAATGGCGATGCGGGGCGCGCTGCACGAACAGATTCCTATGGTGATTTTAACCGGCGAGTCCATCGGCTTCGGAGAAGACGAAGGGCCGGACGTTGGCGGACAGTGGCTCGGTCACCTGGCCGACATCGGAGGGCCCGCCCGCTTGGTGGATCGCTGCGTCAAATGGAGCTTTGGAGTGAACACCAAGGCGATATTACCGGCAACGATCCAGCGCGCATGCCAACTCGCGATGGCGGCTCCCCGGGGGCCGGTCTTTGTCTCCCTTCCCATGGAGTATCTTTTCGACAAGATGACCAAGAACCCGCCGTCCGAGCATGGCTCAGCTCCGGCGCCGACCGCCGACCCGAAAGGGATCGAAGAATTAGCGGATCTCCTTGCCGGGGCAAAAAACCCGATTATCATTTCAGAAGAGGCGGGCCGCAGCCCCTTGATAGTGGAGCATATGGTGGAGCTTGCCGAATTGCTCGGCGCGCCTGTCGTTGAAAGTCGCAGCACGGGTTATCTAAACTTTCCGCGCAACCATCCGCTGCACGGCGGCTTCGAACCTCAGGAGTACCTGCAGGAGGCCGATGTGCTTTTTCTCCTGGGAGTTTTGGCGCCCTGGCATCCGGCTTCCAAGGGACCGAGAAGCGGAGCGAAAGTGGCGGTCCTCGATGAGAATCCCCTTCGCGCCGAACTCCCTTACTGGGGCTTTCAAGTGGACCTTTGCCTGACCGGAGAGATTGAAAGCTCCCTGGAGCAGCTTCTTAAAACTCTTAAAAAACGCCTCTCTAAAGGAGAAGCCGGATCGGCCCAGCGCGCGGAGAAGTGGCGCAAGCGCTCTGAGGAGAGAAGGCGCAAGTGGAAAGAGGAGGCGCTGAGTGTGAAAGAGAAAATGCCCATCGACACACGCTGGGTCACGTATGAGCTCAGCCAGGTCCTGCCGCCGGATGCCATGATCGTCGAGGAGACGATCACGCACAGGCTGGCGGTGCACCGCTATCTCGATGCCGTCAAGCCCGGCTCCTATTTTGCCGGCTGCATTGGCGGTCTGGGCACTGGTTTGGCGACGGCTCTCGGAGTCAAGGCAGCGGCTCCCAAGCGGCCGGTTGTCTGCCTGATCGGTGATGGCTCTTTCAACTACGATCCGGCGCTGGCAGCTCTGGGGGCTTCCCAGGAGCACAAGATGCCCATCCTCATCGTCCTTTTCAACAACATGGGATATCTCTCGCAGAAATCCGGAATGCCCCGTTATTTCCCGGATGGATGGGCAGTGCGGACAAAAAAATTCGTCGGGATTTCGATTACACCGAGCCCGGACTATGGGACTATCGCGCGCGCGTTCGACGGCTATGGCGAGAAGGTCGAAGAGCCCGGACAGGTGCGCGCGGCGTTGGAACGGGGATTGAAGGCTGTGGCCGCCGGTCAGGTCGCGCTGATAGATATTCGCCTGGACCCGGTCAGCCAATCGGACAAGAGACCCGACAAATGAATGGCTGATAAGAGTATGAACTTTATGTCTTTTGGCCTCTTTAGTTCGAGTTTTAAGCACTGCCTTCTTTCCCGACCTGACGTTAATCCATCGAATCTCAAATTGGACAACGGTTCTCGTGTAGCGGTAATAGGAGGTGGCCCAGCGGGTTCCTTCTTTAGCTATTTCCTTCTGGATATGGCCCAAAGGTCAGGCATCGATGTCCAAGTGGATATCTATGAGCCGCGCGACTTTTCCCATGCCGCTCCCCAGGGCTGCAACATGTGCGGCGGGATCATCTCTGAGTCGCTGGTGCAGCTTCTTGCCGTCGAAGGCATCAATCTGCCCGCAACCGTAGTGCAAAGGGGAATCGATTCTTACATGCTGCATATGAGTGTTGGCAGCGTCCGCATCGGAACACCCTTGCACGAGAAGAGAATTGCGGCTGTGCACCGGGGGGCGGGCCCGCGGGACATAAAAGAGGTAAAGTGGAAGAGCCTAGATGGCTATCTGCAATGGTTGGCCTCGGACAAGGGTGCGCATCTCGTATGCGATCGAGTGGACCATTTCGATTGGAAGGATGGGCGACCACAGATCAAAACGCGGGGCGGCCTAGTTCAGGAATATGATTTACTGGCGGTCGCGGTCGGGGTGAACTCTGGCCTCCTCAAGATATTTCGTGATTCGGTATCCGGATATGAACCCCCCCGCGTTACTAAGACCTATATTTGCGAGTATCACCTTGGCCAAGAAACGATAGAGAAGTATATGGGTAGCTCCATGCATGTCTTTTTACTGAGCATACCACGTCTAGAATTCGCCGCTATCATCCCGAAAGGCGATTACGTGACCGTGTGTCTGTTAGGCGATGAGATCGACGGACCCTTGATAAAATCATTCTTTGAATCCCCTGAGGTCAGGCGGTGTTTTCCTCCCGACGTGCCTTTAGACCCGCCCTCGTGTCACTGTTTGCCCCACATCAATGTCACCGGCGCTACCCAGCCTTTTGCCGACCGGATCGTCTTCATTGGAGATTCCGGGGTAACCAGATTGTATAAGGATGGGATCGGGGCGGCCTACCGAACAGCAAAGGCCGCTGCCTCGACTGCCATATTTCAAGGAATATCGGCTGAGAATTTCAGGCAATACTACTGGCCGGCCTGCAAGAGGATCGCGATCGATAACAGAATAGGAAAGATCATTTTTGCATATACGGGTGTGCTGCAGAAGTTACGACACGATCTGCACGGCATTTTACGAATGGTCTCCAAAGAACAGATGAAGGACGGCTGCAATCCGCGTATGAGTATGGCCTTGTGGGATCTCTTTACCGGGAGCGCCCCCTATCGGGAAATCCTTCTACGCATGCTCAACCCTGTGTTTGTTGGTCGCTTCATATGGAACGTTGTCGTCGGAAGTTTGCCTATTAAGCGGGGGCGAAGGCCATAGGAGGATACTATGGGAGCGGGCGATTTGGGTAGGGTTTATAAGGATGGAGAGGTCATTGTCAGACAGGGAGAAGCAGGGGATTGTATGTACGTAATCCAGGCCGGCAAGGCCGAGGTGCTTCAGGAGCAGAACGGCAGGAACATGCGCCTTGCAGTGTTAGAAGAGAAGGATTTCTTTGGGGAGATGGCCCTTTTTGAGCGCGAGGTTCGATCCGCCACTGTCCGGGCCCTTGCTGAGGTCCGAATTCTAACTGTGGACAAGAGGGCCTTCCTCCGTAGGATCCAGGAGGACCCCACTCTTGCCTTCCGTGTTGTGGAGCAGTTGTGCCACCGCGTGCGGAGGCTGGATGAGGAACTGGCTCGGATAAAAGCGGGGACTTGACGCTCGGAACGGCCCCACAGCTCTGTCGTCTCTCTCCCCATCAGTTGGAAACTTCATTATCTCAAGGCGGGGGAAAAGTCTATCTCTGCCTTAAGTCTAACGGGCAAGTTGACATTCCGGCAGCCTATCGGATAGTGTCCCGTCCGAAAATAGGAGAAGTTATGAAGAGAAGAGTCAGGCCTATTGGTTACCTGTTTTTAATCGTTACGCTTTTGGTTGGAACGGCTGCCCAGGGCCAGGAGGTGCGCAAGCTCAAAGCCGCCTATACTTCCATTTCGGGGAACATGACGCCGCTTTGGGCGGCGCGAGAGGGAGGAATTTTCAAGAAATACGGGCTTGACGTGGAGCTCCTATCCATGCCCAGCGGTCAGGAGGGGATGAATGCCCTTATCGCCGGGGAGCTCGAGTTCCTGCAGATTGCCGGGAGCACGACCACGGCTGCGGCAGTCGGGGGAGCGGATGTCGTGGTACTGGCGACGACGATTGAACGGCTGGTGACCAGCCTCGTGGTGGGGCCGGCGATTCAGAAACCGGAGGATCTCAAGGGGAAATCCATCGGGATCAGCCGCTTCGGCACCTCCATCGATACCGCCGCGCGCCTGGCGATCAAGCATTACGGGCTCGAACCCATGAAGGACGTGGCTATTGCTCAGATCGGTGCGGTAAATTCCCTGCTGGCCTCCCTGCGAAGCAACCGGATTCAGGCGGCCATCCTTTCCTATCCGACGGTCACCCAGGCCCGGCGCGAAGGATTTCGCGAGCTGCTCGATATCGCTTCGTTGAATATGCCCTATGCTTCCACCGGGATCACCCTGCGGCGGGCGCTCTTGCAGCGGGATCCGAACCTGGCCGCCACCTACGTGAGGGCCATGGTGGAGGCCATTGCCCTGTTGAAAAAGGATAAGGCATTCGCGCTGGAAGTCATGAGGAAGTATCTGCGCACTCAGGATCAGGAGATTTTGGAAGAAACCTACGATGTCTCTGTGATCAAGTATCTCAAGAAAAATCCTTTGCCGACACCCGAGGCATTTCAGTCTGTCCTGGATGAGTTGGTTCAGGAGAATCCCAAGGCAAAAGGTCAGGATCCCCGCAAGTTTTACGACGACAGCATTATCCGTGAACTTGCGAAAAGCGGCTTTATCGATTCTCTCTACCGTTAATACGGAGGCCGGCAGATGCGCTATGGATGGCGCGCCCGCATCGGACACATCGCCCCGGCGATCCTGGATACCTCGGCTGAGGAGTTTCGTAAACTCCTGCCCGAGGGCGTTCTCCACGTGGGTCTCACGATCAGCGAGGCCATTCAGAACCTGGGGAAGGAGCAAGCGGCAGCCGCTTTTGAGCGCCTGGTGGATGCAGGCAAGAGGCTGGCACGGGAAAATGTGGATGTGATTGTCTGCGGCGGCGCTCCGGTGGCTCTTTCCCGTGGGCCGGGCGGAGATGCAGAGCTGGCTGAGTTGCTGCGTAAAGAGACCGGCCTGCCTGTGGTCACGGCAAATGGGGTCGTGGCTGAAGCCTTGCGCGCGCTCGGCGTGCGTTCCGTCGTGGTCGTAAGCCCTTTTATTGATGCTCGCAACGAAGAGATTCGGGGATACCTGCAAGCTTCGGGCTTTCAGGTGCTGGCCGCCCGCGGGCTGGGGCTCGTAAAGAATGTCGATTTTGCCATGCAGTCAAGCGTGGCGGCTTACAGCCTAGCGCGGGAGACTGCGGCATTGAACCCGCAAGCCGAGGGGATCTACATTGCCTGTCCCCGGTGGCCTGTGGTCGATATCATCGCGCCTCTGGAAGCGGACAGCGGGAAACCGGTGGTGGCCGCCGCCGCGGCGATGATGTGGGGGGCTTTGCGGGCCGTTGGTTTGGGCGACGGGAATCCGGGTTACGGCCGCCTCATGGATAGCTTGAAGTCCCGCTGATCAGCCCGGTGGCAATTGCCTGGCAACGAGGAGCAGAGGGTGCGCCAAACTGTGGTTGACATTAACAGCACCTCAGCGGATAATTTCACCCCGGAATGTCCTGCTAATTGCGGATTACGAATTGAGGCGGCGCCGCGTAAAAAATTTTTCCCGGAGGATGAGTCATGAAAACGGTCAGGCAAATTCTCGACGGCAAGGGGCATGCGATTTGCTCCGTTACACGGGATTCGATGGTGTATGATGCCCTGAAACTGATGGCCGACAAGGAGATCGGGGCGCTGCTGGTTGTTGAGGGTGGGAGATTGGTTGGTGTCATCTCGGAACGGGACTATGCCAGGAAGGTCGTCCTTAAAAGGAAGTCTTCCCTGGATACTCCCGTCAAGGAGATCATGACCCAAGACTTCGTCTGGGTGCGGCCGGAACAGACCGTCGAAGAATGCATGGGGCTCGTGACTGAGAAGCGGGTCCGCCACCTCCCTGTGCTCGTGGATGACCAGGTCGTCGGCATTATCTCCATCGGCGATCTTGTGAAGGCTGTTATCGACGAAAAGGATTTTACGATCAAGCAGCTCGAAAGCTACATCACGGGGAGCCGGTAGCGGTGCCATAAGAATTACTATTCAGGGTATCCTCGATGAGGTTGCAAAGGTCGATCCCCGGGCCAGGAAGGTAAAGCCCGAAGAGCTTATTGACCGCCGCTTTTTGGAGGAAATGGATAAGAGCGGGTTTTTCGATAGGCTCTGGGAAGGTAAGAGATAGAAAAGTTGTCGAGAGAAGCAAAGCGCATGGTTATGGACTCGCAAGAGCTGCGGCGCGTCATGGGCCATTTTGCCACCGGCGTGACCGTCGTAACCACCCGGGATAAGGATGGGAATCCCTCCGGGCTTACGGTCAATGCCTTTAACTCCTTGTCTATGAATCCTCCTCTGGCGCTGATTTGCATCGGAAAGGCGGCGGAGTGCTACTCCCTTTTTGAGGAGTCGGGAGTTTTCGCCGCGAACCTGCTGAGTGAAGAGCAGGAAGAGCTCTCGCGCCGCTTTGCCACCAAAGGGATTGAAAAATTCGTCGGGGTTAAATGGCGCAAGGGCCAAAATGACGTTCCGCTTTTGGACGGCGCGATAGGGTATATTGAGTGTAAAATAATCAATCAGTATGACGGCGGGGACCATACCATCTATATAGGCGAAATTCTCAATGCCACTGCCGTGGACGACCGGCCGCTGCTGTTCTTTAATGGGAGATACCGCCGGCTGAGCCGTCAGGAGGAGTAAGTCGTGGGCTCCGGTGCAGGAGTTGGAGGGGACTGAGATGATAATTGATTTCGAGTCGCTGGAATTTGTCGCCGTGGTGATGCAGGCCTTCGGCATGCTTTTTCTGACGATACAGCTTTGGGGCGCCGCGTGGGGACTGGAAAAGACGCTCCGCCTCGGGGATCCGAAAGGTCCCTGGCTACACGTGGTCCGCGACGGCTTGATACTGCTGGTTATGGGATCAGCGCTCCATATCCTGGCAAAATTCTAACTCGTGGAGCGGTTCTGTGTAATCCTTTTAAGGAATTCTTTGACAACCGTTTTCTCAAGGAGCTGGAGGGTACGGGGTTTGTCAAGGAGCTGTATAGTCAGCGGTAGATTGCTCCCTGTCTTTGATGAGCTGATCGGCCGAGGAGCGGAGGCTCAATCCTCGCTCGGCTTTTTCCCCTCTGCCTCGATCGTTTCCTCACGCTCCTCTCGAATCCGGCGCAGCTCGAACACCACCTCGCCCTCATCCGGGCAGGCGAAATGCGCCGCGTCCGGGTCCGCCTCCCACGAATAACTCCCGCCGGTGCGGAGCGCGCTCCAGGCAGGCGCGAAGGCTAGGAACGCGTAGATGCAAAGCCCCTGGGGCGTCGTCTCCCCGATCTCCCAGGCGTCGCCCACCTTGTGGCCCAGAGGACAGTGGCGGCGAAGCTTCACGACTTCCGCCCGTACCTTAAAGCCTTCTTCCTTACGATCCATGTTACCCTCCGGATGGTTGGGAAGGCCTAGCGCTGGCCTTTGTTGATCTTCGCGAACTCTTCCTTGAAAGAACCTACCGTGAACTTCCGGACAGGGGAGGGCTTGTCCCCTTTGTAGACGATGTTCAGCTCGCCCATGTACTCCTGGATGGGAAGCGGCTTGATGGCAATGGCCATCGCCGGCTTGTCGCTGGTGACGTGATGCTGGTGCCAGACACCTGCGCCGACGTACAGGACATCGCCGGGCGCCCAGTCGATCCGCTCACCGTCTAGGATGCTATACCCCTGGCCGCGCACGATAATGATAATGGCCTCGTTGTGCTTGTGCGTGCACGAATGGGAGTTGGGCGGGTAAATATGGCAGTCCACCTCAATGATGCGGTTGTCGAAGCCCAGGTCCTGGGATACGAGCCCGCCGATGTAGATGCCGTTCTGATCTTCCCATTCCAGCTTGACCGACTCCGCCTTGATGTACTTCCGGGCTGTCTTCCGGCGCCGGCTGTCGGCGTCGCGTCTTTCCTTCCTGCGCTGAAATAGCGCGGAGCTCCCTTGCTCCCACCTTTCTTCGCCTTGTTCTTGTGCCACAGTCTAGAACCCCCTTTCTGATGCTTCGGAAAACGAGAGATCCCTTTTGACCACTCGCTTTTTCCAATTAGATTAAAACCTCATTACCCCAAGCTGGAGAAAATGTCCACCACTGCCCGCAAGCCGGCTCCGGTTGATATGACGTGTCCTATCGGATAATTTCGCGTCTAAGATCGCAGGCGGGCCGGCATTGCCAAGATTTCCGGTAATTCAGGAGAGCGCCGTTGGGTAGAATAAGAGAAAGGATTTCCAGGCGTATGCGGTTTATCGCAGGAGTCGCCTTGATGGGGGTTAGCTTTCTAGTCTACCCGGCGTATTCCCTCATCATCTTGTTGTTGCCGTTTTCCAAGGAGATCAAAGTCGGTGTCATTGCCGCCGCCTCGCTCCTGAGCTGGGGGGTTTTCAGCGCCGGGATCTATCTTGCCGGCCGGGAAGGGTACGATTGGCTCAAACGGCTGTCTTTGTGGCGCAGATGATGGCTCAATTAGAGCCGAGGAGGAAGTCTATATCTCGAAGTATCACCTTGTGATCCGGGGAGCTGCCAACGTAACCAAAACGCATGACTCCTTTGGCATCGATCAACGCTATAAGCGGCGTGTGGTCAACCAGGCCACGGGCTTTTCTCTGCACTCCCACCCCGAAGGCTTTCCACACGGGAGCGAGCGTTTGAAGCTCCGCGGTGAGAAAGAGCCAGTTGGAAAAATCGATCCCGTAGCGTTCGCCGTAAGCCTTAAGGACCTGGGGGCTATCGACCTCCGGATCCGTCGTGATCGACAGGAGAAAAACGGCGCCCCGCTTCCTATCTGGCAGCTTTTCCTGCACCAGCCGCATACTTGCAGTCATCAAAGGGCAAACATCGGGGCAGGTGGTATACACAAAGGCAACAAGAGCGACCTTTCCCCTCAGCGTCTGAAATTTGAAAGGCTTGCCGGTTTGGTCAGTTAGAGAGAAATCCGGGATAGGGAGATGGAGCTGGCGGCGCAAAGCCGGCCTGGTGACGGAATGCGGGTGCGATTCACCGCTTATGGCCCGATTTTGCTCTCCGAAAAAAAAAGCGCCGGCTACAATAATGCCGATTACGACCTCTTTTGGTCTCAGGTTCATCGAGGTTTTTTTTCTTCCGGCGGCTGATCGTAGCCAAGGACGATTTCCCATGGCACGTTGCAGTGGGCCCAAACCAGGGGGTCGAACCTCTCCCACCATTCAACGTTACGTCCCCGCTGGCTCAAGATGCGCGTGAAGAGAACCATGTCCTGGATCTCCGGCTTGCGCAGCGCTGGTTCATAGGCAGGCATGATCCCTTTCCCTTCCATGATAATCTTTCGGATCTGGGTAACGCTTTTATTTCTAACCGTGTCGTGGAAATTAGGGACGTCGGCCGGCAAAGAAGCGGCGATGGGGCCATCGCCGCTGCCGGAAGGGCCGTGACATCCGAGGCAGCGCTGGGCATAAAGGGTCTCCATCCGCTCGCTACGGACACAGCCGGCAGCGGCGAAGATGAGGGCGCTCAAGAGTAGCAGGCGAAAAATCGACACTTCTAACTCTCACAATCCGGGCTACGCGCTTACCCTGGTTCCTTGAGCGATCAGGCGCAGACTTGCCGGAAGAAATCGTTCCCCTTATCGTCCACCAGAATAAAGGCGGGAAAGTCTTCGACCTCGATCTTCCAGACCGCTTCCATCCCCAGTTCAGGATACTCCAGCACTTCCACTTTCTTGATATTTTCCTGCGCCAGGAGCGCCGCCGGTCCGCCGATAGAACCCAGGTAAAAACCACCGTACTTTTTGCAGGCATCGGTCACTTGCTGGCTCCGGTTCCCCTTGGCGATCATCACCATGGAAGTGGCATGCGATTGGAACAGATCCACATAGGAATCCATGCGCCCGGCCGTGGTGGGCCCGAAAGAACCGGAAGGCATACCGGCGGGAGTCTTAGCCGGTCCCGCGTAGTAAACCGGATGTTCTTTGAAGTACTGGGGTAGACCTTCTCCCCGGTCCAGCCGCTCTTTCAATTTCGCGTGGGCGATGTCCCTGGCCACGACCATCGGTCCGGTAAGCGATAGCTGCGTGGTGACGGGATATTTAGTCAACTGCGCCAGGATTTCCTTCATGGGGCGATTCAAGTCGATGGCAACGGCGTTGCTTTTGATCTTGCCGCGATACTCTTCCGGAATCAGACGTCCGGGCTCCCGCTCCATCGCCTCCAGCCAGATCCCATCCCGGTTGATCTTTGCCTTGATGTTGCGGTCTGCGGAGCAGGAAACGCCCATTCCCACGGGGCAGGAGGCGCCGTGGCGCGGCAACCGGATCACGCGCACATCCAGAGCAAAATATTTTCCGCCGAATTGGGCGCCGTAACCCGACCGGTAGGCCGCCTCCAGCATCCGGGCTTCCATCTCCGGATCGCGGAAGGCGCGTCCGTGGCCATTCCCCGAGGTTGGGAGATGGTCCAGGTAGCCGGTCGTGGCCAGCTTGACGGTTTTCAAGCAGGCCTCGGCGGAAGTCCCGCCAATGACAAAGCCGAGATGGTAGGGAGGGCAGCCGGCTGTGCCGAGCGTCTTCATCTTTTCCGTTAGAAATTTCTCCAGACTCGCCGGATTGAGCAATGCCTTGGTTTCCTGGTAGAGGGAGGTCTTGTTTGCCGAGCCGCCTCCTTTTGCCACAAAGAGAAATTGATACTCCATTCCGGCGGTCGCATAGATATCGATTTGCGCCGGTAGATTGGTGCCGGTGTCCACTTCCTTGTACATGTCCAGGGGCGCGGTCTGAGAATAGCGGAGGTTCTCCTCGGTATAAGTCTTGTAAACTCCCCTGGAAAGGTATTCTTCGTCTCGAACGCCGGTCCAGACCTGCTGCCCTTTCTTGCCAAAAATCGTAGCGGTGCCGGTGTCCTGACAAAAGGGGAGGATCCCTTTGGAAGCGATATCCGCATTGCGGAGCAGGGCCAGCGCAACGTTCCGGTCGTTGGCCGAGGCTTGCGGATCTTTTAGGATAGCGGCCACTTTTTCCAGATGCGCGGTGCGGAGCAGAAAAGACACGTCCCGCATCGCTTCGTTCGCCATCACAGTCAGGGCCTCCGGAGCTACTTTCAACATCTCCTTACCGTCGAAAGAAGTAATCGAGACGTGCTCCTTCGTCAAAAGGCGATATCTCGTGCTATCTTTTTCCAGCGGAAAAGGGTCCTGGTAGACAAATTCAGGCGTTGCCATAATTGCCACCTCGCTTGGGGCTATAGTAATGAAAAAATAATGCCTTGTCGATGGTTGGCGAATCATTCATTTTGCAAATGGACCCAATGCAGGATAGGTGATTAAAGCATCCGAATAGAATTCTATCACGCGCGGGAAGAAACTTAAGTAAAAAGAAGGGTGGAGGTAAATTTGGCCGATGATCGACATTCATTTACGCGTTCTGAGCTGGGACCGGTCCTCATGGTCAGCCTCATTATCTCGCTCCGCCTGCTGGGCATCTTCCTGATGCTGCCCGTCTTCAGCGTCTTTGCCGTCCGCTATCCGGGCGCCACGCTCCCCCTCGCGGGCATCGCCTTCGGCGTTTATCCCTTGACGCAGAGCTTTCTTCAGATTCCCCTGGGCTGGGCCAGCGACCGTTGGGGGCGCAAGCCGCTGATCTTATTCGGGCTGTTGCTCTTCACTGTCGGCAGCCTTATATGCGGTTTCGCCAGGGACATTGTTGAGCTGATAGTTGCCCGAGCTATTCAAGGCAGCGGCGCCATCGCCTCGGTTGCCTTGGCGGCACTGGCGGACCTGACGCGGCCCAGTGTCCGGGCACAGGCCTTCACGGTTACCGGGATAGTCATCGGCGCGACCTTCATGCTCGGCCTGCTCTCCGGCCCGGTGCTGGCAGCGCGCATAGGGTTTAACGAGATGTTCTATTTATTGGCCTTCATGGGGGTCATCGCGATGCTCATTACGGGTTTGTTCTTTCCGAGCATGACGCCTCCGAAGCAGGAATCACTGGGGAGCGGCCTCCGGGCAGTGTTGCAGAACCGCGAACTGCGCCTTATTTACCTGGCCAGCTTCGTCCTATCGTTTACGCTCAACATGTTTTTTTTCGTCTATCCTTTAAGCTGGACTGAGCTGGGATTGCAGAAAAGTGAACTCTGGAAAGTCTACCTGATTATTTTCTTCCCCAGCGTCCTGCTGGGTTTTCCTTCCGTGCGCTATGCGGAAAAAAGGGGCCGGCTATGGCTCCTTAGCCGGATAAGCTGGCTGCTCATCGCTGTCGGCTACCTCGCCTACTTGGTCGGCGCAACGCAAGAATGGCTGCTCTACGTCAGCGGTGGGACATTTTTTATCGGCTACACCCTGTTCCAGCCCCTCCTGCCCTCGTTTCTGACCCAGAGAGTGGCACTGCAGGGGCGCGGGGCCGCCACCGGTTTCTATAATTTTTCGGGCTTCATGGGCGCCGCATTGGGAGGGATGCTGGGCGGGATTCTCGGCCATGTTGCTTACTCCCTTCCCCAGACTGTAGGATTGGTCCTCCTTGTGGCCTGGTGGCTGCGCGGGCTGCCCAACCCGCCGGACTCTCCGCTGTAGAGAATAAAAAGAAAAGAAGGAGGCTACTCCATGAAACGTTTAGTAATTCTACTCATCGCTATATTTCTAGCGTCTTGCTCCGCGCAGGGCAGTCGGGCCATGTTTCTGGCGGAAAACGTCAATAAAATAACTCAGGACGAGATCATAAAGGCCTGGGGGCTCCCGCAGTCCACTTCAACGTCAGGTGACGATGCTATGGTGTTGATCTACAAATACGTTGCCAAGGGAACGCCCCCGAGTGTTTATATACCTCCTCCAAGTTACGGCTCAGATGGTGGCGGGCTCCTCGGGGGTGTTGCCAGGAGGAGTCAGCCTGAGCTGGTCCGCGGCAGCCCGGATACTTGCCGGCAATACAGGCTGACATTTGACCGCGCCGGGGTTTTGCGTGAGTACAAAGAGAGCGACTGCTGAAGATCAGTCTTGAAGCTGTCCGTGCCGTCAATCAAAATCATTTTTTGGCAAGTTCCGGTTGCAAAAACTCCCGGAGTTGGCGTAGAAGTGAACAGCCGGATGGTTGGCCGGGGCGCGCGGAGCTTTCATTGCGCCCCGCGGGGAACCAGGCGTCGGAGCTAACAGGGAGAAAGGAGTACCCTCGTGGAAGTTTCGGTTCTTAAGCAGCAGTCTCCTGCCGGCCACTGCCGTGATTTGCGAGAGTGGCTTGATCGCGTTCGAGCGATCGGCGAGCTGGAGGAAGTCAACGGGGCCGACTGGAATCTGGAGATCGGCATCATTTCAGAGCTTAATGCCAAGCGGACGAATTCGAAGGCATTTCTGTTCGACGAGATTAAGGGCTATCCGAAGGGGTTCCGTGTGGTTGCCGGCGCTTTACTCAATGCGCCGCGGTTGGCCATCGCCTTCGGCTTGGACCCCGGACTGGACAACAACGGCCTGGTGCGAGCGCTGCGCGGCCAGCCGCGCCTTTGGGAAGCCGAATCTGTCCAATATCCTCCTGTCGAGGTAAGTAACAAGGCGGCGCCGATCATGCAAAACGTCCGTGACGGGGCCAACGCCAACGTTTTGGACTTCCCGGCCCCGCTCTGGCATCCCAAAGACGGCGGGCGGTATCTGGGCACCGGTTGTTGCGTGATTACCCGCGATCCTGATACCGGACAGGTCAACCTGGGCGCCTACCGAGTGATGATCCACGACGAGAAAACGCTCGGCCTCATGATCTCTCCCGGCAAACAAGGATCGATCCACCTGCAGAAATACCACGCTAAAGGACAGCCCTGTCCTGTGGCTGTGGTTTTTGGAGAAGACCCGCTGCTGATGATGGCAGCGGGCCTCGAGGTGCCGATGGGCATCAGCGAATACAACTACACCGGCGCCATCAAGCGCTCGCCCCTGCGGGTGACGCCCTCTCCGCTGCAAAATCTGCCTCTGCCGGCCGACGGGGAGATTGCCGTGGAGGGAGTGGTTCCGCCGGACGAGGTGCGCGAAGAAGGTCCCTTCGGCGAGTGGACGGGCTATTATGCCAGCGGGGAGCGTCCGCAGCCTGTGATTCGCGTGCAAGCCGTATATCACCGCAACGAGCCGATCATCCTCGGCTCGCCGCCTAACCGGCCGCCGAACGATTACAGCTACTGGCGCGCGGTCGTGCGTTCGGCGCTGCTCCACGACGCCGTCGAGCGGGCCGGGGTGCCGGACGTGCGCGGCGTGTGGACCCATGAAGCGGGCGGGGCGCGCATGTTTAACGTTATTTCCATCACCCAGCGCTTCGCCGGCCACGCGCGCATGGCCGGCTTCGTCGCCTGCCAGATCCGCGAAGGCGCCTATGCAGGCCGCTATGTCGTTGTGGTGGACGACGACATCGATCCCTCCAACACCAACGATGTGATCTGGGCGCTGGCCACCCGCACTAACCCGGCAGAGGACATCGACTTTATCCGCCGGGCGTGGAGCACGGCGCTCGATCCGATGGTTCGCCCGGGATCCGAGGCGATGGTGAACTCACGGGCCATCATCGACGCCTGCAGGCCTTACGAATGGAGGCATCAGTTTCCAGCGGTTGCCGAGTCCAGTCCTGAGCTTCAGGCCCAGGTGCTTCAGAAGTGGGGCCGCCTCTTCCGGTGACACGGAGGTTTCCTTGAGCAAGCTGCTGTTAATTTTTACCGTTGTCTTTATCCTGACTTTCCCTGCAACCGGCACAGCCCAAAAAGTCGAGATCGGCTATTCGGCGGTAAGCGCCTTGTACCTTCCCTTTTGGGCGGCTAAGGACGTAGGTTTCTACAAGCAGGAAGGAGTGGATGCTGATCTCATTTATATCTCCAGCTCCTCTACCATGGCGCAGGCGATGCTGGCGCGAGAGGTCCATATCTCCACCGCCAACAGTCAGGTAATCGCGGATGCGGGTCTCCAGGGCGGCGACCTTATGGCTATGGGGGCGGTCATTAATGTGACAGCCTTCTATGTCATGGCGCCCCCGGAGATAAGAACTATCGAGGACCTCAAGGGCAAGCCCGTCGGCGTATCGCGCTTTGGCGCCTCGACGGACTTTGCGATGCGTATGCTGCTCGCGAAATACGGACTGGAAGCGGGACGGGATGTGCCGATCCTGCAAATCGGCGGGATGCCGGAGCTGGCAGCCGCCCTCGCGAAGAAATCCATCTATGCCGCGCCTATGTCCTTTCCCACGGGCTTCCTGGCCCAGCAGGCCGGGGTCAAGATTCTCTTCAACCTGGCCAAGGAGTCTATCCCTTTCCTACATGCGGGTGTTACAACAACACGCAAGTTTATGACCGAACGCAGGGCGCAGGCGAAGGCGTTTCTGCGCGCCTACTCCAGGGCCGTTTACTTCATGCACACCCGCAGGGAGGAGGCGAAAGAGATCATCGCCCGCTACACGAAGATCAGGGATCCGGGAATGCTCGAGGGGAGCCTGCAATACGCCCAGGACTTCGTGGAAAAAATCCCTCTGGTCAAGCCTCAGGCATTCCAGGTGACTTTAGACGAGATCGCCAAGAAGAATCCCAAAGCAAAGCAGGCTAAACCCGAACAGTTCTTCGACAACAGCCTGGTGCAAGAGCTGATCGACGAGGGCTTTTTCGTCTCGTTATGGGGAAAAAATCCTTAAAAAAACACCGTTAAGGCGCCGAAAAAGAGAAACCGTTGCGCCTCTAGATATTCTTTTCTCCTGCCTGTTTGCTCACGCCCTGAAGCTGGGAGTTGTTATCACTGCATGGGTGAGAGGGAGAAGTAGGGAAGTTGTCCTTTCTGCTCTTCTTCGGAGAGGCGGAGCGGCAGGCGCGCCTGTGTGGACACACGCGCCCAAGCGAAGCCCAAATGTCTTTAAGGCGTCAACTCATTCCTCAACCCCAGGCCCAGGCGAAGCCAGGGCAAGGGCTAACCAGAACAGTGACGCCTCATGGTAAGCGCCAAGTCGCGCCCACCCCTAACGGCTTTGCCGTTCAGCCGCGAGCGGCGCGAGGGTAGTGGTTCAATCTTATTTTTAGAGGGGGTTTACATGTTATCTTGGCTTGCATAATGAGGGCATGCCTAGACGAGCAAGCAAAGGTAAGAAGCGAGACTTCACTCAGATAGCCAAAGCGGTTATAAATCAGGTGACGGGCAATGCCACATTTCATACGATAGAGGAAGTAGGGGAGAAAAACCCCCATGCCCAAGCCCTGGCATCGTTAGGGGCCTCAAAGGGAGGCAAAGCTAGGGCTAAGAAACTCAGTTCCAAACGGCGTAAGCAGATAGCGAGGCAAGCTGCTCGTGTCCGATGGGGGAAAAAGTAGTTTGACACTGGACTTGTAAAGGCTATAAGATTACTTCCTCAAAAGGAGTCTTGGGCAAATGCCAGATGAGATAAAGATACCAAAGGAAGTTGAGATCTTTTTTGAAGAAGATCCAAATTATAAATTAATAGCTGCAAATGGAATGTGGGGTGGTGTCACAACAAAAGCGGATTTCCGTCTAGACTTTTTTGTGGAAAGTGTAGGAGTGCCAGAAAGTATCAAGCATCGGGTGACGCCAGAAGGCATTATCGGAGATGAGATAAGCCGTAATCCTCCACCGAAAATTGTCAGACAACTCCAGGTAGGAATCTTATTGTCTGTCGATAATGCGGAAGCCATGGCGAACTTTATTAAAGACAGAGTTACGGAATTTAGGAAGCTTCAACAGAAGGCGAAATGATACCTAACCTAGTTTATATTAAAACTGACGGGTCGCCTCCGCCTCAGAAAATTTCTGATTTGACTCACGCAGGCTCGGCGGGAATTGTAAATGTATATTTCGTCGATTCTGGGAGAGCGGTTAGTTCTCGAAGTTTCATAGGGGGTAACCGTATGTCTAGCTCCGGTTTCGCATTCATAACATCGACTTACAATCCGTCACCTTCAGAAATAGAATTTGAAGAACAGAAACGTGAATTTAAGAAAATTCTGCCACTTTTTCTAGAGCAATATCGGGATCAATTTGTTGCATCTATGAATGGGCGAATCGTCGATTCAGATGAGGATTTTATTACCCTTGCACATCGGTTTTTTGAAAGATTTGGAGATGTACCGGCTTATATCACCAAAATAGGCGATGATCCTGGCATCATAGTTGACACCCCATTTTTTGACTAAATTATGCCTGGCCCATGGACGTATCGCTTAGAGATTGCAGATCCAGATCAAACTTCTCAAGTTAAGATACCTTTTAAGATACTGTTCCGTCCACCAGCTCCAGCCTTTTATGCGACAGTAGAGTATAGAGGAAATCTGACAACTGTACCTGCGTTAATAGATACGGGAGCAAGTTTTACGGTCATTCCTCATAAAGTCGCCGTTCTCTTATCTCTCCGAAAATATAGTGAGCGAATAGTTACTGTCGCCAACGGCCAAGAAGAAACTCGTCCAATTTTTAAAGCGAATCTTAGTTTTCTTGATTTTTCCTTCTCTGACCATCTGCTAGTTTCGTTGGAAGGTAGACGACACATGCTCATCGGTAGAGATATTCTTAATAGCTATAAGGCCACCTTCGACGGTCCAAGCCTTCAATTTTCACTAGAATAATCAAACATTTACTAATACTTGCGTATTTGCTCTTGACAATTTCGGGCTCGAGCGGGTCGTCTTTTGTCTGCATAACGCTAAGCTCAGCCGTCGCTATCAAGCGATCGGTCTGAAGCGAATAGTTGGGCCGTGAAAGCCGAATTTCCCCTTTTTCCCATTGCACATGCTCGGACTAGCCGATGGCGACGGTGACGCCTTTGGCCTGAAGGAATTTAAGAATCTCCTTCACATGAGCTCCGAGGCCCACGTTCAGGAACTGGTGCTCTTGCACTTCCTTTCCTTGCCGCTTGACAACCGGGCTGAATCCTAGTGCCAGATGGTTGGTCCGGCTCTGCAGTCCACAGATGCGGCCTTCGACGTCGAAGATTGGGCCGCCACTCTGACCCCGAAGGCCAGGGGTTGAAGTCTCAATATACTCGACCCGCC
>Ga0082335_1001021_pt1 | contig 64543 bp, 52 predicted proteins | sample Subgrocontami58m_FD_72375 | JGI IMG/M metagenome (GOLD analysis project Ga0082335, IMG submission 72375) | Subsurface groundwater microbial communities from S. Glens Falls, New York, USA - GMW37 contaminated, 5.8 m (SPADES assembly) (version 2) ... | reverse complement strand
AATAGGCTGAGTCGATGCCTGGCCTGTTCAGAAGCAGCCACTGCAACCGAGGCTCGATGGCGATCCACTTCGTTTGCGGACGGAAAGTGAAGCTACGCTAAAGATATCTGCTTTAGCACCGAGCGCTCTGTGCGACAGCGCACAAAGCAATATGCCAAAAAGGTGTACCGGAAGAAGATGCCTTGTCGCCGGTATGGGCGCTGGCGCGGGTCTGTGGACCGGGATGTCAATCCAAGCGCTATGGAGGCGGCCTATTGCGCCAGCGCAGTCTTGGTGTCCCGCCAATCCCCGCCCAACGCCTTGACCAGGAACACCGCTGAAAGCAGGCGTTGGCCCAGCAGTTGCACGGCCAGGCGATCGCTCGCGAGCAGACCCTGTTGTAGATAGCTGACACGGGCGCCTTGGTAAGGGCCGCTGCCGGCTTGCGCTTGCGCCCGCGCGCCCCCCATGCTACGAATAGCAGACGAATTCAGAGGGATGTAGCGATGATGACGGGCGGAAGCGGTCTTCGGGAACACGTCGAGAAGCTACGCGCGCTCGCATTCAAAGTGGGAATGTATCGGCCGCCGAGCGAAGGTGGCAGTGCGTCGCTCCTCCTGCGCGTGAGCGAAAACTGCCCCTGGAACCGGTGCACCTTCTGCGACATGTACAAAGGACATCGTTTCGGTCATCGGACTGCCGAGGAGATCAAGACCGATATCGACCGGGTTGCGGCAATTCGCGATGAAATCACGGCGGCCTCGTGGAAATTGGGATTGGGAGGAAAGATCACGCGCGCCTTGGGCGCCGCCCTGCTCGCCGAGGGCCGCGATCTGATCGAGAGTCCTAGCTTCGTCACGGTTTTCAACTGGCTCGCGTCTGGCGCGAGGACCGCTTTTCTGCAAGATGCGGACAGCCTGTGCGTGCGGCCCGCGCAGTTCGTGGCAGTGCTCGAACACCTGCGTGAAACCCTGCCTTCTCTGACCCGTGTGACCACCTATGCGCGCATGAAAACACTGTTCAAGAGAAAGCCAGCGGAACTTTGCGCGATTCGGGCGGCCGGCTTGGACCGACTGCATATCGGTCTCGAGACGGGGGATGATGAATTGCTTGCGCTCACGAAGAAGGGCGTAACGCAGGCCGAGCAGATCGATGGCGGGAGAAGAGCCGTCGACGCAGGCTTGGAAGTGTCGCTTTACTGGATGCCGGATCTAGGCGGCAGGCAAAGGTCGCGACAGCATGCGCGCAATACCGCACACGTGCTTTCGGCCATCAATCCGCGCTACATTCGCTCCCGCCCCCTGGTGCCGCGACCCGGAACGCCGCTCTTCGACGATGTCGCACAGGGTCGCTTAACTCTTTCCTCGCCGCATGAGCGGCTCGAGGAACTGGCGCAGATGATAGCCGGGCTCGACGTGACTTCGAACGTCTGCTTCGACCACGTCATGAACGCGTGGGCCGACGCGCGCGGCGGCCTGCTCTTTCGGCAGGATTACGAGGGCTATCGATTTCCCGACGAGAAGGAACTGGTGCTCGAGCGCGTACGCGAGGGTTTGGCAGTGGATGAATCGATGCACGCCCACGTCCGTGCGTTGATGTCCATGCGATCTCTCTGAAACGCGAATGGATTATCTTTCTGGCGTCGCTTGCTTTTGACCTCGCGCCGCTTGCTGCTTGATTGCGTCGCGTGTATTTGAATCCGCGCCGGCATTGCAATCGGCCAGGAGCAGGCGCAATATCCTACCGGCACGATGCGCTGCGACACGATATCAATTAACGGCCGCCACCGGCCCGATGCACGAAAAGAGGCAGGATCGAATTTCCTGGCGTTCGTTCGACAACCGCGCGAATGCGGACCAAGGCAATGCGAAGGGAGGATCGTGACCGACAACTCACTGGGTGCCTACAATATCGCCGACCTGCGGGAACAAGCGCGCGGCCGGCTGCCGAAAGGCATGTTTGAATTCCTGGATCGCGGCACCGAGGACGAAGTCGCCTTGCGCAACAATCGTCTGGCGTTCGAGCGCATCAAGCTGCGGCCGCGCACGCTCGTCGACGTGTCTCACCGCACCCAGGAAATCGTGCTCTTCGGGCACAAGCAGAAGATGCCGATTGCGATCGCACCGACCGGCACCTCGGGCCTCCTTTGGTATCAAGGTGAAGTCGGACTGGCGCGCGCCGCCGCCGCTGCCGGTATCCCGTTCACGGTCGGAACCAATTCGATGACCGCGATGGAAACGATCGCGGAGCAGGCCGGGGGGCGGCTGTGGTTCCAGCTCTACATGTGGTCGGACCGCTCCATTTCGCACAAACTCGTCGAACGCGCAAAAGCAGCCGGTTGTGAGGCGCTCCTCGTGACCGTGGACGGCGCGGTTTCGGCTAACCGCGAATACAACCACCGCAATGGTTTCGAGATCCCCCTCCTCTTCGGCGTGCGCAACACGACCGACGTGCTGAGCCACCCGCGCTGGTTTGCGGGGGTGCTGCTGCGTTATCTCTTCACAACCGGTGTTCCGAGCTTCGAGAATTTTCCGCCCGACTACAAGGACAAGCTTACGGCACGCACGCTGAAGAAATCCCTCTTGAAAAATGACAGTTTCAATTGGGACGATCTGCGCGTACTGCGCAAGATGTGGCCCGGCGTGCTGATGGTGAAAGGCATCCTGCACCCGCAGGACGCGCTACTGGCTGCGGACTGCGGCGCCGATGCCGTCATCGTTTCAAACCACGGGGGCCGCAACCTCGACAGCTCGATGGCGCCGATCGAAGTGTTGCCGGAAATCCTGGAAGCAGCAGGCAAGCGCATCGACGTAATAGTCGACAGCGGCTTCAGGCGCGGATCGGATGTGGTGAAAGCTCTGGCGCTCGGCGCCAAGGCCGTGCTGATCGGGCGCGCGACCCTGTATGGGGTCGCTGCGGCCGGAGAAGCGGGAGCAGTCCGCGCCATCGACATACTGCGCGAGGAAATCGACCGCGTGATGGCCTTGATCGGCGTCAAGAGCGTGGCCGAACTCAACCGCAACTGCCTGCATATTGCCGACTGAGCGCTTGGGTGAGAAACGAACTTCAACGAGATCGGAGGCGACATGGAATTCGGACAGACCCTAGCTGAATACGTGAGGAGCGTAACCCTCGACCAGGTCCCGCAGCGCGATATCCAGGTGGCGAAGCTGGCGCTCCTTGATCAGATCGGTGTCGCTTTGGCTGGCGTAGGCGAGGACCCGGGGGTCAAGGTCCAAAACATGGTCAACCGCTGCACGGCCAGCGAGGCCACGGTGCTGGGCACGCCGCGCAAGACCTCGACCTGGCTTGCCGCACTGGTGAACGGGACCCTCGGTCACACGCTCGACTTTGACGACATCTCCGGCTATGGCCATCCGAGCGTGGTGCTGGTTCCAGCCATGTTGGCCAGCGGCGAAACGCAGAATCGCAGCGGGCGTGAACTGCTTGAAGCATATATCGCGGGCTACGAGGTGGGTGAAGCGCTGGCGCGCATTGTCCCACGCCGCGCGGACCAGTATCATGGTCTGCATAGCACGGCCATGTTCGGCCCGCTCACCTCCGCCACCGTGTCCGGGCGCCTCCTCGACCTCGACGCCTCGCAGCAGCGCCACGCGTGGGGAATCGCGGCCTCGCAAGCGGGCGGAATCACGGGGAATTTCGGCACGCACACCAAGCCCCTGCACGGCGGCCTCGCGTCTCAGGCAGGCGTCATGGCGGCGGAACTGGCCGCTGACGGATTCGAGGCGAATCCGGATGCGCTCGACGCCCCGCTCGGGTACATCTACAGTGTCGTCGCGGCAGCGCGCATGGAGGGTGTGGACGTGGGCAAGGCCACTGCGGGCCTTGGGCAATGGCACATCGCCGATTCCTGGGGCATGAAGAAGTACCCCTGCGGCTACATCGCCCAGGGCGCCATTGACGCTGCGTTGCGCCTGCGTGAACAAACAGACTTGCGCCTCGAGGACCTCACGTCGGTGGAGATACGCGTGCCGCACCTTCAGCCTTACTTCCGCGTCCGGCCCATCGGAGAGTTCTCCGGCAAATTCGGCTACGAGTACCCCGTCGCGTGCGCGATCCTCGACGGGCAAGTGCTCAAGAAGTCGTTCTCGGACGAGGCGTTCAAGCGGCCGCAATTGCAGCGCCACCTCGGGAAGTTCAAGACGCTGGAGGATCCTGCCTCCGCCAAAGAGGGCCCGCTAGGTGCGCTCGTGATCGAGGCCAAGGGAAAGAGGACGGTGTATCCCATCGAAATCCCGCTCGGCGACGCCAAACGACCGGTCGCACCCGCGCAGGTGGTGGAGAAATACGTCCGCAATGCAGAAGAGGTGGTCGGAGCGGACGTGGCCAAGCAGACGGCACGCATGCTGCTCGACATCGAAACGCTACCGAGCATACGGCCCGTGCTCGATCGGCTGGCGAAACGGTCCTAGCAACTCGGTACGGTTGAACATGGTGGAATCAAATGACGGCTCCATCAAATTCACTGTCGCTCACATGCGCCAAGTGTCGCATGCGTCAAGTTGCGCAGCACCTGTCATTGGGGTAGATTGACGACCAATTTGCGATTAGATAGCGTTCGAATCCCTCGCGATATTTGTAGAGGAAACGAACACAAGCACATTCACGCGCAGTCCGAATTCCTTTGGACACCTGCTCCCGGCACACCGGCTCGGGCAAAGCGGTTGGCGCGCCTGAGCGCTTGAGCGTGTGAGCCGGTTTGGGAGAAATGAAACGATGAGTATGAGCGACTGGAGCAAGGTCACCAGGCCGATACCCGTGCCGAACGAGTGGACGAAGCCCTTCTGGGATGCGGCAAAACGCGGCGTGCTCGCGCTGCAGCGCTGCCAGGTATGCGGGCACTTCCAGCATCCGCCGTACGCGACGTGCGTGAACTGCATGTCGATCGACCTCAAGTTCGAACCCGTGAGTGGCAAGGGCGCGATCTACGCTTACACGATCATGTACCATGCCGGTGATAAGCGATTCAGTGCCGCAGTACCCTACGCGAGCATCATTGTCGAGCTCGACGACGCACCCGGTGCGCTCCTCGCCGCCAATCTGCTGGAAGTTCCGTATACGGAGGCGAAGGTGGGGCGTCGCGTCGAGGTGGTTTTCCAGCCGTTGAACGACGACTTTACGCTGCCGCAGTTCCGGCTGGCGCAAGACGCACCACAGTCAGCATAAAGGAGCAATATCGCATGTGGGAGAACCGGTGCAAGGTGGCGTTGAGCGGCGTGGGATTTTCCAAGGTCACGCGGTCGGCGGAGACGCCGCTCGCAGCGCACGCGCTAGAGGCAGTCAAGCTGGCCGTGGAGGACTCCGGCCTCAAGCTGTCGGACATCGACGGCTTGGCGACATTTCCGGAATTGCCGGCGACAGGACATGCACTCGTGGATGGCATCAGCATCGTCTCCGTCAACTGCATGATGGCGATGCTGAAACTGCCCAATCTGTCCTGGCACATCGAAACGGAGACGGTCAATATCGGCGGCGCCGTGCAGCAGGCCACTAACGCGCTGCTCGCCGGCGTGTGCAAATATGCGGTCGTCTGGCGCGCGATGCACAATCCGCGCGGTACTTATCAGAACCTGCCCGGCACCTACGCGCAGGGACCGCTGCAGTTTACGGCACCCTACGGGTTTGGCGGTCCGGGACAGGGCATGGCGGTTGCCTATACGCGCTACCTCGAACGCCACAATCAGAGTCGCGAGAAGATGGCGACACTTGCCGTGACGCAGCGCCGGCACGCGCACCTGAATCCGCACGCCTACTTCTACAAGATTCCGCTCACGCGCGAGGACTACTTCAATTCGCGCATGGTCGCCTATCCATTCTGTCTGTATGACTGCGACCTGCCCGTGCAGGGCGCCGCCGCCATCGTGCTTACCTTGGCCGACCGCGCGCGCGACCTGAAGCCGAAGCCCGCGTATCTCGCAGGCTACGGTCAGCGCCTCGCTTTCGAAGTGGCGGGCCGCATCGGCAGCTTGAGCAGTTACATGGATGGCGGCTGGAGCTCGGCGAAGCTCACCTGGGAGCGCTCCGGGTTCACGCCGAAGGACGTCGACGTGGCGCAGATCTACGACGGCTTCTCCGCCTCGGTGATCTACGGCTTGGAGTCCTACGGGTTCTGCAAGGAAGGCGAAGCGCTCGACTTCATTCAGGACGGTCGCATGGAGTTGGACGGCGAGCTGCCGCTCAACACCTTCGGCGGGAGCCTCGGCACCGGACGCATCCACGGCCTGTGGCACATCATCGAGGGCGCGCTGCAGGCGTCGGGACGCGCGGGTGAACGCCAGGTAAAAGACGTCAACGTCTCCTTCGTCGGCGCAAGCGCCCCCATCGTGCAGGGCACCACCTTCATCTTCGTCAAAGAGCCTTACTGATAGCGGCACGCGCGGCGGGAAACTCCCCGCCGTCGCGTGAGCAGTTCGCGATCCCTTTGCCGGGAACTCGGCGCGCTTACGCGCGCGTCAGAACACGCCATCCGCGGCGAGCGCCTCGATCTGCTTGGTCGACATGCCGAGCAACTCGCCGTACACATACTCGTTGTCTTCGCCGTAGCAGGGCGCGCCGCGGTCGATGCGTCCACCTATGTAGGCGGGGCTTTCGCTCATCTTGATCGGCACCTCGGCGACCGGCCACCGGCCGATCTTGGTTCCGGTCACTTCGGTCAGCCATTCGAGTTCCTTGAGCTGCGGGTCATGGTCGCAGCGATCCTCCGCCGTCTGACAAACCCCGGCCGGCACGCCGGCCTTTTGCAAGGCAAGCATGGTCGGATAGGCATCGCGCGATTTGGTCCACTCGCGCACCAGAAGATCGAGCGCATCCTGATGCGCCACCCGACCCGCGAGAGTCGCGAAGCGGCTGTCTTCGGCCCATGCGGGGCAATTCGCGACTTGCGCGAGCGCGCGCCATTCGGCGTCGTTGAAACACGCGATGGCGATCCAGCGGTCCTCACCGGCGCAAGGGTAAACGCCATGCGGCGCCGCGGGTTTGTACGGAGACCTGTTGCCGTAGCGCGACCAGATCCGCCCGTTCGCCGACCAGTCCAGGATGGCGGTGCCGTTGATCGCGAGTCCCACTTCGCTCTGCGAGGCATCGATCCATTGTCCTTCGCCCGTGCGCTCGCGATGAAAGAGCGCGCTCAGCATCGCGAGCGCGAAGCTGTAGGCCCCCATCCAGTCGAGATAAGAATAGCCCCAGCCCACCGGCATTGCGGGTTCGGGAAGTCCCGACATGTCAGACAGGCCGGCGAATGCGTTCGCGATCGGACCCACGGTACGAAAGCGGCCATAGGTGCCCTGCGCCCCCATACCCGACTGCTGCACGTAAATGATGTCGGGCTTGATCTCTTTGAGCGCCTTGTATCCGAGCCCCCAGTTGTCGAGCACGCCCGGTGAGAAGCCTTCTGCGACGATATCCGACATCGCGACCAGACGCCGCGCGATTTCGAGTCCCTTCGGATGCCTGACGTTCAGCGAGATCCCGCGTTTGCCGGGATTCTTGTTGTTGAATTGTCCGCCCATGTTGATGTCGGTCACGCCGGGCAGGGGCGCCGTCGCCGTCTCGCGCGCGGCACGTCCGCCGACGGGCGCCATCGCGGCCAGGCGCGTGTCCGGGTGGCTCTTCAGCTCGATCTTGATGCTTTCGGCACCGAAGGCACTCATGAAGCGCGTGCCGCCGGCAGACGCCAGGAACCAGGTGAAATCTACGATGCGAATCCCATTCAGCGCGAACGGTTTGCCGCGCTTTGAAGGCGCCTCGTTGACTGGGGGCTTTGCCGCGGCACCGATCACCGGCGTATCGCGCTTTGGCGCCGGCGCGATCGCGTCGGCATCCTCGTTCAGAAGCGGCGCACGCCGGCCGGGCGACCAGGCGGTGGCGGTGCTGATCCATTTGCTGGTCGCATAGGGGAAGGCGCGGCCCAACTCAGGATGCTCGACGTCGGTGACGCTCTTGCGCGCGTGCCAGTGCGGATCGATGGCGTTCTCGTGCGGCTTCCTGAGCGGAGCCCAAAGCATGCCTAACTCTTGCGCTTCGCGCCACGGCACGTTCTCGTAGGTGAATGCGCGCACGAAACGCTGCACGGCCTCCATGCCTTCGTCGCGTTTCGCCGCGACCGGACCCGTGCCCGGAATGAAGCGCCCGCCCCGCGCCGGCGCGGCGGTCTCTGCCGTGAATCCGGCGGCCATGCCGTAACGATCGAGCAGCTTGATCAGCCGTTCGCCGTCATCCGGGCGGTTGCCCAGATTCGCCATCACCCAGCGTCCGTCCTTGGTGTGCGCGATGGACGGACTCGGCGAGACCGATTCACGCGCATGGCGGCAGGTCTGGCGCAAGAACGGTGCACGGCGCATCACCCACGACATCAGATCGGATTCGGTGCATTTCGCCACCGCCTCGTGGATCGCGCACGACAGGTTCTGGCCCTGCCCCGTGCGGAAGCGATACACGAGGGCAGCGACAATCGCGAAGGCAAGCTGCTCGCAGGCAATATGGTAGGCATGCCACATCTGCGGCGCGATCGGCGGCAGGTCGTACTTGCCGCTGGGGTCGGGGTCGTAGCCGCAATTCATCACGACGCCCCCGAGCGCGAGGTGTATCAGATCCGAAGCCTTGAAATCGGCCCAGGGGCCGCGATCACCGAACGGGGATACGCGCGCGACGATCAGCGCAGGAAACTGTTTCCTCAGTGCATCCGCGGCGAAGCCCACTGAGTCGAGCGCGCCCCTCGGCGTGGATTCCAAGAACACGTCGGCGCTGGCGAGGAGCGCGCGCAGGTGCTCGCGATCTTTCTCCTCGCGCAGATCGAGCACGATGGAGCGCTTCCCGCGGTTGTACTGCCAGAAAAACAGGGACCTCTCCGGACCCTCCTGGTCCTCATAAAAGGGCCCGATGCGCCGCGTGGGGCTGCCGCCTGGCGGCTCCACTTTGATGACCTCTGCGCCTAGGCCCGCCAGCGTCAGCCCGCAATACTCCGCTTGCTCATCGGCGAACTCAATCACGCGGATGCCGGCGAGAGCCCCCGGGCCGGGCGTGCGGGTGCCGGGAACGGAATTGTGTACTGCCATGGTGATCCTCCGTTTAGTTTGTTCTTCCCTGAAAGAAGCGCAGGGCAGCTTACACCGATAATGCCATGCCGGAAAGCAGTGGGCTTGTAGCTAGGCGTCATCGCTCAAGTAGAGTTTGCCGGGTGTTCACCCTTAAAGCCTGCGACCACGATAGAATCCGATCTAGTCCGGATAAGCACGCTTGTAAGAAAACGCCGGAATCGGAGTCGGCCGATAGGGAGGAGAATGACATGATGACGCGTCTCGATGTGCAGAAACGCGAAGTGGTTCTCGGCGGAAAAACCTTCGGCGATGCCGGCGCCTACGAAAAGATAGCCGGGACGCTACGCTTCGCTGCCGATCCCGCTCATCCCCTGCATAGTCAGATCACCGACATCGGCCTCGTGCAGAAGAACGCCGAGGGGCGCGTCGAGTTCTCGGCCGACTTCTATCTGCTGAAACCCGTCGATGCGCGCAAGGGCAACGGCCGGCTGCTCCTCGACGTGGCCAATCGCGGCCGCAAGGTCGCGCTCGGCATGTTCAACAGCACGCCGCGCGTCCCCGATCCGAGTACGCCCGGCGATTTCGGCAACGGCTTCCTGATGCGTCATGGTTACACGGTCGCCTGGGTCGGCTGGCAGGTTGACGTGCCGCGTACCGACGGCCTCATGGCGCTCGATGCACCGCGCGCGCAAGGTGTCACGGGATTTGTACGCTGCGAGCTTCGGCCGAACGCGCGCGTGGACCTACTGCCGCTCGCCGACCGTAATCACATCGCCAATCAAACGCTCGATGTCGCGGACCCGCTCGCACGCGTCACGGTGCGCGAGCATGCCGGTGCACCCGCAGTCGAGCTGCCGCGTTCGGCCTGGCGTTTTTCCGATCCGGGTCATATCGAATTGAAGGGAGGCTTCACCGCGGGCGCGATCTACGACGTCATCTACCGCTCGCGCGATCCGCAGCTCGTGGGTCTGGGATTTCTCGCGGTGCGCGACGCGGCGGCGTGGCTGCGCTGGGCGAGCGCCGCAAGCGGCAATCCGTGCGCCGGCGAAATCGAGCGTGCGTACCTCTTCGGCGTGTCGCAGAGCGGGCGTTTCGTGCGCCAGATGCTGTTTCTCGGCCTGGACGAGGACGAGCAGGGGCGCATGGTTTTCGATGCGCTGATTCCGCACGTCGCAGGCGGGCGGCGCGGGGAATTCAACCTGCGCTTCGGCCAGCCTTCGCTCAACGCGCAGCAAGCGGTAGGCAACCTTCCACCTTTCAACGATGAAGCGTTGTTCAAGCGGATTCGAGAGCGCGGACGCCTTCCGCGCATCTTCGCGATCAACACCTCGGCAGAGTACTGGCGCGGCGACGCTTCGCTCATACACACCGATGCCGAGGGAAGCCGCGATGCAGAGCCGGCGCAGTTCGTGCGCACCTATCTTTTTGCGGGCACGCAGCACACGCCGGGCCCGCTGCCGCCGCTGGACACGGATCCCAATACCGGCGGCCGCGGTTGTCATCGCTTCAACGTGTCGGATTACGCGCCGCTCCTGCGGAGCGCGCTCGTCAATCTGGACCGCTGGGTGAGCGCAGACGTCGAGCCGCCGCCGAGCGCATTTCCGCGTCTCGCCGACAGGACCGCCGTGGCGGCGGAGTCTCTCGCCGCCAACTTTCGCACGCTACCCGGCGTACGCTTTCCCGACCGGATCACGCGTCCGTTGCACCTGGACTTCGGACCCGACATCGCGCGTGGCATCGCGCAATATCCGCCCAAGGCCGGCGCGCCGTATCGAACCTACGTATCCGCCGTGGATGCCGACGGCAACGAAGTCGCAGGCATTCGCGGACCGGACCTCGCGGCGCCGCTCGCGACCTTGACCGGGTGGAACCTGCGCCATCCCGAGCAGGGCGCGCCTGGAGACCTCATGTCGATGATGGGCTCGACGTTGCCCTTCGCGCTCACGCGCGCCGAGCGCGACCGCAGCGATGATCCGCGCCCGTCCGTTGCCGAACGCTATGCCTCGCGCACCGCGTATCTCGAGCGCGTGCGCGAGGCCACGCGCAAGCTCATCGCCGCGCGCCATGTGCTCGCCGAAGACCTCGACGCCATCGTCCTGCGCGCGGGGCAGCAATGGGACTGGATCCATGCGCCAGCGGCTGGCGTGACGAAGTTCTAGACTTGAACGTAGGAGATACGAAATGATTACTTTCGCCGCTTTCGCGCGCGTGCTAACGGCGGGCGTGCTGCTCGCAATCGCCGGCCTTGCCGCCGCGCAGCAGGACTATCCCAATCGGCCGATCCGCTTCATCACGGCGTATGCGGCCGGTGGCAGCACAACCATCGTCGCGCGGCTGATCGGCCAGAAGCTGACCGAGAGCTGGGGCCAGCAGTTGATCGTGGACAACCGCCCCGGCGGCAACGGCTTCATCGGTGGCGAGGCCCTGGTCAAGGCAGCGCCCGACGGCTACACCATCATGCTGGCGGCCAGCACGCATTTCCTCACGCCGCTGCTTCTCAAGGCCCCTTACGATCCGATCAAGGACTTCGCTCCGGTGGCCACTATCGGCAAGGGCGAGCTCGTCCTGCTGCTCAATCCTTCGATGCCGGGCAATAATCTGAAAGAGTTCATCGCCTACGCCAGGTCGCGCCCAGGGGAGCTGAACTACGCCACTCCAGGCGCCGGAGGACCGCAACACATGGCGCATGAACTGCTCAACCTCTTGGGGGGAATCAAAACACTGCATATTCCCTACAAGGGCGCCTCCCTCGCGCTCACCGATTTGCTCGGCGGTCAAGTGCAGATGTTTTTTTCGACTGCGGTCACCGCCATTCCGCACGTCAATTCGGGCAGACTCAAAGCGATAGCGATCACCGGCACGAAGCGCATGCCGGCCCTCGCCAAAGTACCCACCTTCGCGGAGGCCGGCCTGCCGGAGGTATCGAAGATAGGCAGCCATTTTGGTATCCTTGCTCCCGCCGGCACGCCTAAGCCGATTATCGACAAACTGTCGGCGGAGGTGGCAAAGCACCTCGCCGCCCCGGCTTTCCAGGAGAAGGTGATCGCGAACGGCCTCGAACCCTTCATCTCCACCCCCGAGCAGTACGCGGCACTGATAAAAGAAGGTTTGGCCACCAACGCGGATATCATCAAGCGGGCGAATATCAAGATCGAGCAGTAGTCCTTCCTTAACTTCGACTTGGGGAGATGGTTATGAAACTTTTCGCTGCCGTGGCACGCATATTCACTGCAGGTACGCTGATCCTCCTTGCGGGCACCGCCGCCGCGCAGCAGGATTATCCCAATAAACCGATCCGCTTCATCACCCCCTACCCTCCAGGGGGCACCACCACGTTATTGGCGCGTCTTATCGGCCAGAAACTGACGGAAAGCTGGGGCCAGCAGGTGATTGTGGACAACCGCCCCGGCGGCAATACCGCTATCGGCACCGATGCAACCGCCAAGGCAGCGGCCGATGGCTATACCATCCTGCTTTCGGGCAGCAGCCATACCCTGCTTCCCCTGCTGCAAACGGTTGCCTACGATCCGATAAAGGACTTCGCTGCGGTCGTTACGCTGGCCAAGACAGAGATCGTGCTGGCGCTCAATGCCTCGGTGCCGGCCAAGAATTTGCAGGAGTTCATTGCCCTGGCGAAATCCAAGCCGGGAGAATTGAATTACGCTACGCCGGGCGCGGGTGGAATACAGCATCTGGGCAGTGAATTGCTCAACATGATGGCCGGGATCAAGACCCAGCACATCCCCTACAAAGGCGCGGGTCCGGCCCTCACCGACCTCATCGGCGGACAAGTACAGTTCTACCTCATTACCAGTCCCGCCTATATTCCCCACAGCAAGGGCGGCAAACTCAGGGGCATCGCCATCACCGGCGAGACGCGCATGGCGGCCCTGCCCGATGTGCCCACCTTCGCCGAGGCCGGGATGCCGGGCTTCGACATGAAGGCGTGGTTCGGGGTGCTTGCTCCGGCCGGCACCCCCAAGCCTATCATCGACAAACTGTCGGCCGAAATCGCCAAGCATCTGGCCCAACCCGACTTCAAGGAAAAGCTGCTGAGCCAGGGGCTGGACGCCTTCATCTCCGGCCCCGATCAGTACCTCGCGCTGATGAAAGCGGACATGGCCAAGTTCGCCAATATCATCAAGAACGCAAACATCAAGCTGGAAAAATGACGTTGCTCACCGGCATCCTGTCGCCTGCCTGCGATCGCCTAAGCGTGCGCGCCACGCGGCAGCTTGCATCTGCAGAAACTTAGTACCCGTTGCAAAATGAATTTTGCAACGGGCCGATATAGAGGAGTATGACGGGATGTATCCCCTCATTTTGAAATGGACTCTTAAGGTCTGTTGACATTCTGCACATGAGCGGTGAATGTCAACATGCCCCAGTGACCGACCCCGAACAAGCGCTGCCAAGAAACGGAGAGACGCGACATGGCAATACAGCTAAGTGACATCGTAAGAAACAGGCTCAAGGAGAAACTCGCGCGCGGCGAAGTTGCCGCGTCCATGACTGTGCGCCTTGTGCGCACCATCGAGATCGCGCAGATTGCGCGCACGGCCGGCTTCGACTCGCTCTATGTCGATATCGAGCACAATAGCTTTTCATTCGATGCGGTGGGCCAGATTTGCATGGCGGCGATGGCAATCGGCATTACGCCGCTCGTACGCGTGCCGACGCGGGGCTCCGAATACGTATCGCGCGTGCTCGACGGCGGCGCGATGGGCGTGATCGTACCGCACGTACGCTCGGCAGCCGAGGCAAGAGAAGTGGTGGCGGCGGCCAAATTCCCGCCCCTGGGCGAGCGCTCCGCTGCGGGCGGCCTGCCGCACCTGCAATATCGCTCGTTTCCGAGCGCCGAAGCGTACACGGCTCTCAACGACGCAACCATCGTGATGGTGCAGTTCGAGACCGCAGACGCGTTGGAGCGCGCCGATGAAATCATGGCGGTGGAAGGTGTGGACATGGTGATGGTGGGCACCAACGATTTGATGGCGGACATGGGCATTCCGGGGCAGTTCGACCATCAGCTCGTGAAAGATGCGTTTTCCACGGCCATTGCGGCCTGCCGCAAGCACGGCAAATATTGCGGCGTGGGCGGGTTGTCTTCGCGACCGGATCTTGTGGCCGAGTTTGTGAAAATGGGCGCGCGCTATGTGTCTACCGGGACCGACTTGAGTTTCTTGCTCGGCGCCTGCACGCAGAAGGCAAAACAGGTTCACGATATGCAAACCTGATATGGCGATCAAGACAGCCCCGCGGCGCACGGGCGTTCGGCGTACGCGCGCGGCTTTCAGACACAAGGCATGAGCCTCCAATACGAACTCCTCATCCGCAACGCCGTCATCGTGGACGGCGCGCGCCGGCCGCGCTTCGCCGGCGACATCGGCGTGCGCGGCGGGCGCATCGCCGACATCGGCCGGCTGCAGCACGCGCGTGGGGAGCGCGAAATCGATGCGCAGGGAAGAATCGCCGCGCCCGGTTTCATCGACGCGCATACGCACGACGATCGCCTGCTCGGATCCGATCCGGCGATGTCGCCCAAGGTAAGCCAGGGCGTCACGAGCGTCATCACCGGCAATTGCGGCATCAGCCTCGCGCCGCTTGTTGCCGCCTCGCCGCCCTCGCCGCTCGATCTCATCGACGACGGCGGCGCTTTCCGGTTCCCCGATTTCGCCTCCTTCCTGGACGAACTCGAGCACCACCCCGCGGCGACCAACGTCGCATGTCTCGTGGGTCATAGCACCCTGCGCGTTGCCGCCATGAGCCGGCTCGACCGCGCCGCCACGTCCGCGGAAGCGAAGCGCATGCAGGCGATGGCGCGCGAAGCTCTTGCCGTGGGCGCGATCGGCTTGTCCACGGGCACCTACTATGCGCCAGCTGCGCATGCCACGACCGAAGAGATCATCGCGGTCGCGCAAGCGCTCAAACCCTATGGCGGACGCTATGTGACGCACATGCGACACGAGGACGACCGCATCGTCGAATCGATGCAGGAGACCTTTCGCATCGGGCGCGAAGCCGGCGTGCCGGTGATCATTTCACACCACAAGGTCATGGGGCCGCGCAATCACGGCCGCTCCACCGAAACACTCGCCTTGCTGCGCAAGGCGAGCGAGCGGCAAAGCGTGTGCCTCGATTGCTATCCCTACGCCGCTTCCTCCACCATACTGCGCGCCGATCGCATCGCGCTTTCCAGCCGCATACTCATCACCTGGTCCAAGCCGCATCCGGAATTTGCCGGCATGGAGCTCGCGCAGGCCGCCGCGCGGCTCGGTGTATCGCACGAACAGGCCGTAGCTGCGCTCAGTCCCGCAGGCGCGATCTATTTCTCCATGGACGAAGCCGATGTGCGGCGCATACTGCAGTTCGATGAAACCATGATCGGCTCCGACGGCCTGCCACACGATGTCAAACCGCATCCGCGGCTGTGGGGCACGTTCGCGCGCGTGCTCGGCCACTATTGCCGCGACGAGCAGCTATTCCCGCTCGAGACTGCGGTATACAAAATGACCGGACTCACAGCGCGCAATTTTGGCCTCAAGGAGCGCGGCCTGCTGCGGCCTGGCTACTGGGCCGACATCACGATCTTCGATGCGGACAAGATCGCCGACGTGGCGAGCTTCGATGCGCCGACGCAGCCCGCGCGCGGCATCGATAGCGTGATCGTCAACGGCGTATCGGTGTGGGCCGAGGGGCGCAGCACCGGCTCGCGCCCGGGCCGGCTGCTGCGCGCGGGCGCGGCGGCAAAGCGGGCGTCGGACTTTGTTTGAATCAGATGATTTGCGCACAGACACTGGGTTTCTCGTCGCCCGTTCTGGGAACGACAGATCTTGACGCCGCGCCTCAATCAGATGAAAATCGTTCTTATCTGCAATTGCAGTTGAAATCGAGTCTGCACTCGTAATCCCACACAATCCACGTGCCGGCGTAATGCATTTCTGCGTCATTCGGCTTGAGTGGGTTCTGTGGGCAGTCGCAACGCAAGGATTTCCATGCCACGAACGCTAGCACCTTCCATACGGGTCACGCCCGACCTGCTGCGCAAGTACGACCGGCCGGGGCCGCGCTACACTTCGTATCCGACCGCCGTCGAGTTCAACCCCGCCTACGATGCATCCGCCTACTTCGCCTCGCTCGCGCAGGCCGCTGCGCGTCCCGACGACCCGCTCTCGCTCTATGTGCACCTGCCTTTCTGCGAGCACCGATGCACTTTTTGCGGATGCAATGTAGTCGTCACGCGGCATCGAGAGGTTTCCGAGAAATATCTGACTTATCTGCAGCGCGAGATCCGCGAGGTGGCGCGGCGACTCGGGCGCCGGCGCAGGATCGTGCAGTACCACTGGGGCGGCGGCACGCCTACCTATCTCGCGCTCGATGAGATGCGCGCGCTGCAGCAGGTTGTGACCGAATGCTTCGACATCCTGCCCGACGCCGAGGCGGCAATCGAAGTCGATCCTCGCGTCACGAGCCGCGACCAGATCGACCTCGTGCGCGCGATGGGTTTTAACCGTCTGTCGATGGGGGTTCAGGACTTCGATCCCGAAGTTCAGGCGATCATCAATCGCAACCAAACGGAGCAGCAAACGCGCGAACTCTTCGCCTACAGCCGCAGCGCGGGTTTCGCCTCGATCAATATCGACCTCATCTACGGTTTGCCGCTGCAGAAACCGGAAACCTTTGCGAAGACCCTGGATACGGTAATCGAGTTGCGCGCGGACCGCGTCGCCGTGTACTCCTATGCCCACGTCCCATGGTTGCGCACCCAGCAAAAGGGCTTCAATCCTGCGATGCTTCCTTCGGCCGAGCAAAAGCTCGAGCTCTTCTGCCTCGCGCGCGAAACCTTTATGCAGGCCGGCTATCGACCGATCGGGATGGATCATTTCGCCGTGCCTGAGGACGAGCTCGCGCGTGCGGTCGAGACGCGCACGCTGTCGCGCAATTTCATGGGATACACGATCAAGGCTGCGCCGGACATGATAGGCGTGGGTGTGTCCGCCATCGGCGACGTGGCCGGGGCCTACGCCCAGAACCAGAAGAAACTGCCGCGCTACTACGACGCGATCGACAAGGGCTTGCTTCCGATCGAGCGTGGATACCGCTTGAGTGCCGACGACCGGATCCGCCGCTTCGTCATTACCCAGCTAATGTGCAATTTCCATTTGGACAAGCGCGCGGTCGAGGATCGCTTCGGCATTGCGTTCGACCACGCATTCGAGCGTGAACTGACGGAACTCGCCTCGCCCGACGGCTTGATCGCGAGTGGGTTCGTCACTGCGAGCCGCGACGCTCTCGACGTGGAGCCGCTGGGGCGGCTGTTCGTCCGGAACGTGGCGATGCTATTCGACCGCTACCTGCTCGCGAAGAAGGGCGATGCTCGGATCTTCTCGCGCACCGTGTAGCCTGCGACCGGTCCAAGAATTTCGTATCACTTCGCCGCTAGCCCGAGCTTGAGCGGCACCGGCTTGCCGGGCTCGGAGCTGATCGTTTCGGGCGCTGCCGCGAGCGCGCGCGCAGGATCCACGCCGGCTTCCTTCAAGGCGGCGAGTATGGCGCGCGCGCGCTGCGCGCCCAGCCGGGTCAAGGCGTCAGGGGCCAGCGGCTGGTTCTGCTCCAGGCGCTCCTGCAGCTCGTGGTAGAAGGCGCTCGCATCTGCCACCTGCGGTTCGCCCTGGATCAGCTTGCCGACGCGCTGCCATATGGGCAGCCCCTCCTGGGGCGCCCCGGCCTTGAGGTCTTTGGCGGCCGGTGCGCCGGCGCGCGCGGCGGCGGCCTCCTCCGCTGCCTTCTTCTGTTTGTCGAGTTCCGCGGCGCCGAAGCGCTCGGCATACAGGTCCCTCAAAGCAACGCGCACAGCACGCGCGCGCAGGTCCAGGGGCCCGGGTTCCTCGCCGGCGTCGAGCTTGATGCCGGCACGCTTGGCGATTTCGATACGTACCGCGCGCGCCTTCAGCGCCGCGCCGTCCGCGGCTTCGCTATATTGGGCCGGCACCGAAAGCTGCAGTTGCGTGCGCCTGGACAGCACCTGCGCCACCTGTTTCAGTTTTTCGCGCTCCGGCGGCAACAGGCGGTCGCTGCCCGGATCGAAATCGACGGCCTCGAGCTTCTCACCGCTGATGCCAAACAGGCTGCCGAGCGCGCGAAACGGCGCGGAGACGATCTTGGTCAGCAGATTGCCAATGGCCTTCCAGATCAGCGCACCATAGCTGAACTGCGGATCGCTCATGTCGCCGGAAACCGGGAGCCCGAGATCGATGCGGCCGTCGCTATCCTTGAGTATGGCGATCGCCAGCTCCAGCGGCAGCTTGAGCGCGTCGGGACTGTCGACGCGCTCGCCCAAGGTCAGCTTATCGATGACGATCTGGTTGTCGCCTTCGAGCTGATTGTTGCGCACCTTGTATTGGAGGTCGAGCGAGATCTTGCCTTCGGCGACCTTGTAGCCGGCGAACTTCATGCTGTAGGGCGAGGTCGGCACCATGTCTATATTCTTGAACACGACATTGATGTCGGTGTTGTCGCGCGGCGCAAAAGGGTTGAGCTCGCCGCGGATGCGCGCCAACCCGAATTCATCGACGCGTCCGTCGAGTTCGATCTGGCTGCGCGATGCGCGGTTCGACGACAAGCCGGTGACCACGCCGTTCAGTTCATAGACCTTCGCGCTGAACTGCGGCCGCAGGCTGAGGTCGGTGAAATCGAGATTGGCATTCTGGATGCGCAAGCGCCGGATGCGCACCGGGAAGGGTTCATCGGAGGCCTGCGCGGGATCCGGCGGCGGCGCCCCGACGGTTACGCCCGAAGCATCCGGCCGCACCAGCAAACGCGCGGCATTGAAACTGCGGTCGTCTTCGATGATCAACTTGGCATGAGGTTCGATCACGCGCAGTTCCGGAATCTCCAGCCGATTGGGCGCGAGGCTTGCGCTGAGCTTGTCGGCGCCCATGCTTTTCCACGCCGCGAACATTTCACCGTCCTCTTCGTTGAGCGCAAGGCCGGCGATATCGAACCCGCCGACATAGCGCAGGCGCGTGCTTTTCGCGCGGCCGGTTCCGGCGGTGAGCCGCCCCTGCGCCGAGACTCGACCGCCGGCGATCTTCAATTTCACGTATTTGCCTAGCAAGGGTTGCAGCGGCGCAAGCGCCAGTTGCTTCACGCGTACGTCGGCATCGAGCGCGCCGCTCGCCGGCACCACTCTTCCCTGCGCCGACAACTCGCCGCCTTCACGCAAGTTGAGGCCGGCATCGAACTTGACCGGCTGTGTAAGTTCGCTGCCGGCGCCGTCCAATTTCACAGCGAGATCCTGTACGTGCACCTTGATGCCGCTGTCCTGGTCTTCGATCTCGACGCCGAATTTGTTCAATTCGACGCTCTTGGCCACGGCGATCCAAGGCACGCGGGCGGCGGGTGGCGCCGGTGGTGCAGCCCGCTCGCTCGCCGCGCCGAAATTGGGCAGCAGAGCCAGGGCGTCGAGCTGCCCCTTGCGATCGCGTGTGAGCTGCAGCTGTCCACCCGTGGCAAAGAGCCGGCCGAGGCTCGCACGCCGCGCCGCCAGGTCGAACGCACCGTCGCTGAAGCCCAACTGCGCCAGCTTGAACGGCGTCTGCGCGCCGCTCGCGAGCGTCAGATCGGCGAGCGAGAACGCAGCGTCGGCGACCTTCAATTTGAAGTCCGCGCCCGCTTGCTCAGCCGCCAGTTGTAGCCGCAGGTGCAACTTGTCCGCGTTCAGCTTGAGCGGCGGATTGACGGTTTCATCGACCGCGCTGATCGCCACCTGATCGAAGGCCACCTGCTTGACCTCCAGCTTCCAGTTGTTGGCGACAGCAGGCTGACCCTGAGCCCGCCTAGCCGCGGGCTTCGCGGCCGTCACCAGGAGATTCGCCAGATCGAGGTCGCCCTTGGCGTCGCGCCTCAGCCTAAGTTTGCCGCCGTCGGCACGCAGTTCGCCCGCCGTCACCTCGCGGCGCGCCAGGTCGGCGCTGATGCCGCTCACTTCCAGGCGCGCCAGCGTGGCGAACGAATCAGTGGTGTCGCCCTCGCGCGCCAGCGCCAAGTTGCGCAGTGCCAGCTTGGCGCCCGCGACGCTGGCTTCGAGCTTGCCGTCGCTATAGGAAAAGCGGTACGGCACAGTGGCGCCGAGCTGCCCGGCTGCCAAGGTCGCGCGCGTGTAGGACTTGAGGTATACCGAGAGTTCCGGCAGGGGGGCGTTTTCCAAGGCCAGTTCGCCGCTGCCGCGGATCGGATTTACCGACGCCTCGCCCTTCCAGCGCAGCTTGCCGCCACGCGCGGATACCGCACTCAAGGTGTGCGTGTCGTTTTGCTCCGGCAGCGTGCTGAAATTGGTCAATGCAAAATCGACCGGGGAAAGACTCTCGGCATAGCCGGCGCGGCGGTCATGCACCTCCACCTTGCCCTGTTCCAACGCGAAGCGCTCGATGACGAGGCGCGGCAGAGGAGTGTCGGTGGAAGCGTCACGCGGCCCGCGCTTGAGCGTGGCCAGCAATTCGGCGACATTGAATTTCCCGTCCGCCGCGATCGCCAGGTTCGCGCTCGGCGCGGTGATGCGGATTTCGGCAAAACTCCAAGCGCGCCGAGTGAGGGATTTCCACCGCAGCTCCAGTGCGAGTTTGCCGATCGCGAAGAGCGGCGCGCCGTCGGCCTCTGCGAGGCGCAGATTCTGCACCTCCAGGCGCAATGAATAGGGGTTGAAACTGACTTCATCGATCCCCGCCTGGCGTGCAAGCTCGGTTTGCGCAAACTTGGGGACTTGATTCTTGATTATCAGCGGCACCAGCCAAAACCCGGCCACCGTATAGGCGGCCAACAAGCCCGCCGCGCCCGCCGCCCACCGCTTCCAACGGATAGTCATTTACTGCAACCTTTGCCGTCCCATTTGCCCGCCCGTGGAACCGCATTCGATCGTTTGCATGTAAGCCTCCTGCTGAATGGCATTCCGCGTCAATTCTGCTGCAGCATGCCGCGGTCTCCCGTGCCGAAAGACTTGACGGCTGCTCGTTAAATTCTTAGCGGGAGAGCTCGAAGGCATGTTGACTTTTGTCACTGCTAGCGCAAAGTTCTCGCGCAGACCCTGAAGATTATCAAGCGCACGTAAATCGCTTGACGGCCTCGCGATCGAGTTCCAGCCCGAGCCCGGAAGATTGCGGAGCGATCAGCTGGCCGTCTTCGATCGAAGGCATGCTCTTCAGTATGGCTGCGCTGCGCGGCACGTATTCCACGAGATAGCCGTTCGGAATCGCCGTCGCGAGATGCACGTGCACTTCGGGCAGCACATGCCCGCATACGCGAATACCGAAAGCATGCGCAAGCGCTGCAACCCGGCGCCACGGCGTGATGCCGCCGATGCGGCCCAGATCGATCAACGCGATTCCGGTCGCCCGCTTCTCGAACAGGCGCTCGAAGTCGCTCGCCAGGTACAGATGCTCGCCGGTCGCGATCGGTATCCTGAGCTGCCGCGAGAGCGTTCTGTAGCCCGCGACATCCGCATGACCGATCGGGTCTTCGAGCTAATGGATGCCGGCTTCCTGGAGGGCATGGCCGGTCTTCATCGCAGTCGCAAGATCCCAGCTTTCGGTAGCATCGACGAGGATAGCAACCGCGGGCCCCACCGCATCGCGCACGGCGTTCACGCGAGCGACTTCGCGCGCCGCATCTTTCTCGTGCCCCAGGCGCAGCTTGACAGCGGTGTAGCCCTCGCTCACATAGCGCGCTGCCGTCGCGGCGAGCGCTTCCGGTGCAAGGTTGTACCAAAAGCCGTCGCTTGCGTACACGGGCAGGCGATCGCGGTAGCCGCCGAGCATACGATATAGCGGCTGCCCCAGTGTCTTGCCGGCAGCGTCCCACAAAGCGATGTCGAGCGGCGCAATCGCGTAGTGCAGCAACCCGCCCGGTCCAATCCAGCCCGCTTTGCGCGCAAGCCGTTCCCATGCGGCTTCGGGCTCGAGCACATGCGCGCCGAGGAGGACCTCTCCAAGTTCACGTGTGGCGCTCGCAAGCGCGGACACCATCGACGACGCGAGCGCAACCACGTAGCCGAAACCCTGCACACCGTCGCTCGTGCTGACTTCGGCGAGCACGTGCCAGTAGGCATCGACGGTTCTACCGCCGGCTTCGTACTGGGTGTCGGGCGTGACGCGCAGCACGCTCACTTTGACTTTTTCGATCTTCATCCGATTCTTGTTCCCGCAGGACTCACCTGCGTCAGACTAGCGCGCCGGGCTAATGCCGGCGGTGGCAATGACCTTGCGCCACTTGGCATTTTCGGCTTTCAGCATCGCCGCGAATTCCTCCGGTGTGCTGGTGCGCGCCTCCACACCTTGCGTCATCAGCGATTTGCGCACTTCCGCATCCTGCATGACCTTGCTGATCTCGGTATTGAGGCGCGCGATGATCGCGGGTGGAACGCCGTTGGGGACGAGGATCCCCAGCCATGCGTTCGCTTCGAAGTCCTTGTAGCCAGCTTCCGCCACTGTCGGCACATCAGGCAGCGCTGCATTGCGTTTGGCCGAGGTGACGGCGATGCCGCGCACCTTGCCCGCCTGGATATGCGCCATGCCGGAAGCAATCGACAGCGAAGCCATCGGTATGTGTCCGCCGAGCAGATCGGTTACTGCGGGCGTGGCGCCCTTGTACGGAACCGGCACCATCTTGAAGCCGCCAACGATCTGCAGAAGCTCGATCATCAGATGACTGGATCCCCCAATGCCGGCATTGCCGTAGGTGAAGGTGCCGGGGTTCGCTTTTGCGGCGGCGATCACCTCGGTCAGGCTCTTGTACTTCGAATTGGCCGCCACCATGATCAGCAGCGGCGATCTTGTCACCAACTCGACCGGCGTCAGATCCTTGAGCGGATCGATCGCCAGATTCTTCTCGATCGCCGGCGCGAGAATCACGTTGGCCTCCTGCCCCATCACGATGTTGTAGCCGTCGTTGCTCGCGCGGGCCGCTTCGATGAGGCCGATGGTGCCGGTAGCACCGGACTTGTTGTCGACGACGATGGACCAGCCGGCGGATTTGACAAGCCCCGCCGCTACGATGCGCGAGACGACGTCGGTGCCACCGCCGGGAGGGAATGGAACAATCAAGCGTATCGGTCTGCTGGGAAACGCCTGTTGGGCATCGGCCAAGCCGGCAATAGTCATCAGCGCGCCTAGCGTCACCGCGCACAATGCTGAGTTGAAAGTTTTCATCTAGCACCTCCTTCGATTAAAGTTGGACATTCGCTGCGCGCGGGGCAAGCCGGCCGGCCATTGCGTTTGGGCACCATGACAGCTTACACGCCGGCCACTGGCTCGGCTAGTGACGGTCTTGACATGCATTGCAATTGGCCGTTCGCAGGCGCAATATGCATTTGGGTGCGATGTTTGGCGACACAAAAAGGGAAAACCCCTGCCATCGACCCGACGCGCGAAGAGAGGAAGGAGAAAGATTCCTGTCGTTTGTACGAGTCCGGCGGCGCTTCGGCGGTTTGTGTACACACAAGCCCGCGCGTCAATGAGGTTTTCCCGATTCGCAATCGAAGGTTGATCCGGCTTCTGTCTCTTCTTGGGTTTTCAAAAAAGGAGAAAAACGATGAAACGCACGCATTTACTTCCCGAGTCGCTCTTGCTGATCGTAATCATGTCGCTTGCAACCGCAGCCGTTGCACAGAAGTCGGGCGGCGTGCTCAAGCGCGCAAACGATGAAAACCCGCCGAGCGCCTCGATTCACGAAGAGGGCTCGAACATCGTGACCACGCCGTTTGTTCCGGTGTTCAACAACCTGATCGACTTCGATCCGACCAAGAAGATGAACCGGCAAAACGCAATCGTGCCCGAACTCGCCACGAGCTGGGCTTGGAGCGCGGACAACAAGACGCTCACGTTCAAGCTGCGCCGCGGCGTGAAATGGCACGACGGCAAACCGTTCACGAGCGCCGATGTGAAATGCACCTGGGATGCCGTCTCCGGCAAGCGCGACGCGGGCTGGCGCAAGAGCCCGCGCAAGGCGTGGTATATCAACCTGAAGGAGATCACCGTCGAGGGCGAGGACAAGGTGAGCTTCCATCTGGGCCGGCCGCAACCCTCCTTTCTTTACTTCTTTGCGGGCGGCTGGTCGCCGGTCTACCCGTGCCACGTCGCCGGGCCGCAGATGCGCCGGATACCGATCGGCACCGGCCCCTTCATGGTGAAGTCCTTCGAGCCGGGGAAGATGATCCGCCTGGTGCGCAATCCAAACTACTGGAAGCCCGGGCGGCCGTATCTCGACGGCATCGACATGCCTATCATTTCGTCCACCAGCACGCGACACCTCGCATTCATGGCGGGTGATACCGACATCTACACGCCGAGCGCGACCCTGTACAAGGAAGTCAAGGCGAAGCTGCCCGACGCGATATGCGAGGTCGGCCTCTCCTATGCGTACACGCAGTTGGTCATGAACCCCGCCGTGCCGCCATTTGGGGATGCGCGCGTTCGAAAGGCGTTCGCTCTCGCGCTTGACCGCGAAGCGGTCGTGACGACCAAGGGCGCGGGGCTGGACCGCATCGGCGGCGAGTTGATGCCGCCGCCAGAGGGCGAATGGGGGCTCAGTAAAGAGCAGCTGGCGTCGGCTCCGGGGTACGGGCAAGACCCCGCGAAAAGGCTGGATGAGGCGCGCAAGCTCATGCGCGAGGCGGGATATGGTCCGGACAAGCCGCTGAACATCGTGTTGAGTACGCGCGACGTGGCCAGGTATCGGGACACTTCGGTAATGCTTCTGGGTCAGTTCGCCAAGATCTACGTGACGGGTGAGATGAAACTCATCGATACCGCGCTTTGGCAGCCCTTGCTCGCCAAACACAACTTTACCGTGGCCGTGCGCTCGCGCGGACAGGCCATGGACGACCCGGACGTGTCGTTCTACGAAAGTTTTGCCTGCGACTCGTTTGGTAATGTGGAGGGCTATTGCAACAAGGAGGTGGAGGCGATGATCGAGCGGCAGTCTGCCATGATCGACCAGGTCGCGCGCAAGCGTCTCGTCCAGGAAATCGATTTGAAGCTGCAGATGGACGCTGTGCGGCCGGTGGTCACCTTTGCCGCCCTCCCCTACTGCTGGCGCCCCTGGGTCAAGGGTTACGTGCCGAGTATGAATAGCCAGTTCAACAATCGTCGAACGGAAGACGTGTGGCTAAACAAATGACACGCATGACCGAGTTGCCACTCGTAGGCAGACGCAGCATCGATCGCAGGCGCGTGTTCGCATAAGTCCTGATTTCGTCCGCGCGCAAGCGGTGTTCGACTGGTACCGCCCGCTGCGTCATCGGCGCCGCCCAGATTTCGGGGCGTCGTCGGCGGGCGATGTGCGCGATAGCTGAGATCCTCTCCTACCGCCAGCGAGATGGCGGCCAGTATGTATTGAATGGAGGAGAACAATGAAACGCACACATGCACTTTCCCAGTCGCTGGTGCTGATCGTCACCATATCGCTTGCGACCGCAGCCGTCGCGCAGAAGCCGGGCGGCGTGCTCAGGCGCGCAAACGATGAGAACCCGCCCACCGCGTCGCTCCACGAAGAGGGCTTGAGCGTGGTGAGCACACCGTTTGCTCCTCTGTTCAACAATCTGGTGGTCTTTGACCCGACCAAGAACATGAGCCGGTCGGACGCAATCGTGCCCGAGCTCGCGACAAGCTGGACCTGGAGCGCGGACAACATCACTCTCACGTTCAAGCTTCGACATGGCGTGAAATGGCACGACGGCAAGCCTTTCACCAGCGCGGATGTGAAATGCACCTGGGATGCCGTCACCGGCAAGCGGGAGGCAGGCTGGCGCAAAAGCCCGCGCAAGGCGTGGTTTGCAAACCTGAAGGAGATCACAGTCGAGGGCGAGGACCAGGTGAGCTTCCGTCTGGGCCGGCCTCAACCCTCCTTTCTTACCTTCTTTGCGAGCGGCTGGTTTCCCGTCTACCCTTGCCATGTCGACGGGCGCGTGATGCGCCAGAAGCCGATCGGCACGGGCCCCTTCATGCTCAAGTCCTTAGAGCCGGGGAAGATGATCCGCCTCGTGCGCAACCCGAACTACTGGAAGCCCGGGCGTCCCTACCTCGACGGCATCGACATGCCAATTATTGCGTCCACCAGCACACGCAATCTCGCATTCATCGCGGGTGAAACCGACATGTACACGCCGAGTGCGACCTTGCTCGCCGATGTCAAGGCGAAGGTGCCCGACGCGGTATGCGTGGTTGGCCTCTCCCATGCGTACACGCAGTTGCTCATGAACCCTGCCGTGCCGCCGTTCGGCGACGCGCGCATTCGAAAAGCGATGGCACTTACGATCGACCGCGATGCGGTCGTGAAGACCAAGGGTGCCGGGCTGGACCGCATCGGTGGCGAGATGATGCCGCCGACGGAGGGCGCCTGGGGACTCGACAAAGCGGATCTCGCGTCGATTCCGGGGTATGGAGCGGACATCGAGACGAACAGGGAAGAGGCGCGCAAGCTCATGCGCGAGGCTGGATATGGTCCGGACAAGCCGCTGAACATCGTGTTGACCACGCGCGACGTAGCGCGGTTTCGGGACGTGGCGATAATGATACTGGATCACCTCTCCAGGATCTACGTGAAGGGTGAGATGAAGCTCATCGATTCGGCGCTTTGGTCCACCGTTCTCAGCAAGCACCAATATAGCGTGGGCGTGGGCTCTCGCGGGCAGTCCCTCGACGATCCGGACGTGGTGTTTTACGCAGGTTACACCTGCAAGTCGCCGAGTAATTCGACCGGTTATTGCAACAAGGAGATGGAGGCGTTGTTCGACCAGCAGTCGGCCATGCTCGATCAGGCCGCGCGTAAGCGCCTCGTCAAGGAGATCGACAGGAAACTGCAGATGGAAGCCGCGCGGCCGACGATCACCTTTGCCGCCCTGCCCTACTGCTGGCGCCCTTACGTCAAGGGATACGTGCCGAGCCTAAACAACATGTACAACAATCTTCGGATGGAAGACGTGTGGCTTGACAAGTGACACGCATAACCGAGTTGCCCCTCGCAAGCCTTCTGCAATCGAGCAGGCGGTGATATCCGTGCTGCCACCCGATAAGTATGGGACGATGCGGCGAATCGGCTCGCTGGGATAATCCTGCTGGGCGGCGACGGGGCCGGCAAGCACCATCAGCACTCAGCCAATTCGGCCAAGGTCTTGTCGTCCTTCAACGCGGCGACCGCCACTTTCGCTTTGAATGCCGCCGTATGATTCCTTCTGGGTCTTCTCATTTCCGCTCTCCTGTTTCGGGCGCTTCATGCGCCCATAAGAGCAGGTTCTCCACTTATCGGCCAGTCCTATTTTGCCGGGCCACCTCGCACCACTGCGTTGAAAGTTTTCATCTGGTCCGTCCTCTACTGAAGGTTACACATCCGATCCGCGGTACAAATTCGGTGAAAATAATAGACGCCGATGCGCCAGATACCCAAGCCAATCATTTCTCCAGCTTGATGTTCGCGTCCTTTATGACTTTGGTCCACTTGGCGATTTCCGCTTTCGTCATCGCATCGAACTGTTCAGGGGTAGAGATGAAGGGTTCCATCGCCTGGCTGTATAGCTTTTCCTTGAGATCGGGTGTCGCGAGAATCTTGGCGATCTCGGACGACAGTTTGTCAATGATCTCCTTCGGCGTTCCGGCGGGCGCAAGGACGCCGAACCAGATTCTCACGTCCAAACCTGGCAGGCCAGCCTCAGTAAAGGTAGGCACTTGAGGGAGCGTCGGCAAGCGGCTCTCGCCGGTGATGGCGATTGCCTTGAGTTTTCCACTCTTGATGTGGGAGATGACCGTGCTGGGGGTATTGAACGTAAATTGCACTTGTCCACTGATGAGGTCACTGAGCGCCTGCCCGGATCCTTTGTAGGGAATGTGTTGCGTTTTCACTGCTGCCAGAATGTTGAAGTATTCAGCTGCCAGATGAGTCGTCGATCCGTTCCCCGACGAGGCGTAGTTCAGTTGCTTCGGTTTCGATTTGGCAAGGGCAATGAACTCTTGCAAATTATTGGCCGGTACCGAAGCGCTGAGTGTCAGAAGGAACTGGCTATAGGAAACAGTCGCAACCGGAGCGAAGTCTTTGATGGAGTCGTAGGGGAGGCTTGGAAGGAGTAGAGGGTTGGTGACATGAGCGCCGGATGTCACCATTAAAGTGTAGCCGTCGGGTGGGGATCTGACTAAAGCCTCGGAGCCGATCACGCTGTTGCCGCCCGGACGATTGTCAACCACGACCTGTTGGCCCCAGTTTTCGGTCAGTTTCTGTCCAATAATACGTGCCGCTAGGTTGACGCCTCCCCCAGGAGGGAACGGAACGATCAAGCGTATCGGCTTGCTGGGGTAATCTTGCTGGGCGGCGACTGAGCTGGCAATAGTCATCAGTACGCCTACCGCCACGACGCATACCACCGCGTTGAAAGCTTTCATCTGACCCCTCCTCAGATCAAGGTTAGATATTCACTCGGTAGTACTCATATTGGTGAAGAAAATAGACTCCGATCCGCCAGACGACAAAGATGATCAATTCGCTAACTTGATGTTGGCGATCTTGATGATCTTGGCGTACTTGGCCATGTCCACCTTGATCTGCGCTGCGAACTGCTCGGGAGTGGAGATGAACGGGACCAACCCTTGGCTGTCGAGCTTTTCTTTGATATCTGGTAATACTAGGATCTTTGCGACCTCTGTCGACAGTCTGTCGATAATCGGCTTGGGAGTTTTGGCTGGCGCCAGGATTCCCAACCACGTTTTCACGTCGAACCCCGGCAGGCCTGCCTCGGTGAAAGTGGGTACCTCGGGTAGGGCCGATTGGCGGGTCTCCCCGGAGACGGCAATGGCTTTGATTCGACCGCTCTTGATGAACGGGATGCTAACAATCACGGTGCTGATAAATATCTGTACTCGACCAGCAACTAGATCGGTTAGCGCCTGCACCGATCCTTTGTAAGGGATGTGCTCCATCCTGACACCCGCCATGATATTCAACAATTCACCTGCCACATGGGGCCCAGTTCCGACGCCCGTCGAGGCATAGTTGAATTTCCCGGGCTGGACTTTGAGTAATGCAATGACCTCCCGCAAGTTATTCGCCGGAAGCGACGGACTGGCAACCAAAATGAACTCTGTTCTGCTAATGGTTGCTACTGGAGCGAAGTCCTTGATCGGGTCGAATGAAACCGGAAGCAACTGGGGAATCAGGGTATGGCCACTAGAGGTCAACATCAATGTATAGCCATCGGGGGAAGATTGGAGCATAGCTTCGGTGCCGATGACAGTGTTGCCGCCGGGACGGTCGTCTACCACCACGGACTGACCCCAGCGTTCGGACAACTTCTGGCCGACAAGCCTCCCCAATATATCAAGCGTGCTTCCCGCAGCGTACGGGACGATGAAACGAATCGGTTTGTTGGGATAATCCTGCTGGGCGCCAACGGAACAAGCAATGGCCATCAGCACGCCCACCGTAGCAATGCGCACCACTGCGTTGAAAGCTTTCACCTGGCTCCTCCTCCAGTTCAAAGTGAGACATCCACCCCGCATAGACCACGCCAGCCGACCGGCGCGTGCAACTCATCGACGAAGCCCACATGTCGGTCCCGGGCTTCTCCAGGAGATCGTTTCAATCAAAGCATCGAATAGACTAGCCCCAGCATAAGTACTGTGAGGCCCCCAGATTCAATTCCCGGGTAGTGTATGTCAACTTGTTCAAATTGGCGCTCGTGTAATCCGCTGATCATATTGACGCTATTGCGGACGTAAGGCGTGGCCTGGGGCGACGGCCATAGCCCATCGGCCGCGTCCGCCCAGCCGTCTAGCAGCTGCATTTTCTGCTCCTCCAAGAGCATCATGTTTAAGTAGCGCGTGTCCTCCTGCTAGGATTCGTGGGTTTCGACGCACAGCGCCCGGATCGGTCGCCGACAGGACAGGATTCGGCGTTAGGAAAAATATAAACCGCCAGTCGAAGCCGAATGCGGACTCACGGCCACCTACCCCGGTACGTCGAATCGAGGCAGCGTTAGTCTTCAGCTCCTCTAGGACGCAACCTGAAAGCTCCACCGGTGACCTGGACGTATGCACCGCCAAAGGCGCAGCCTAATGGAACAAAGTTCCGCCATTGACGTTAATGGCTTGGCCGGTAATGAATTCCGCCTCGTTTGAGGCGAGGAACGCCACAAGATTTGCCGTATCCTCGGGTTCACCGATACGCCCCAGTGGAATGGATTGGCTCGTTTTTGCTACGATGCTCGCGCGAAATTCTTCCAGCGATATGCCCATCGCCCGTGCCTGATCCACTTCCCAGTAATTCAAGCGGTCCGTATTGACGGCGCCGGGACAAACTGCGTTCACGGTGATGCGATGCGGCGCAAGATCCAGTGCGGAGGCTTGTGTCAGACCTATCACCGCGAACTTCGAGGCGGCGTACGCTGCCGATTTTGGCGAGGCGCGTCTTGCTGCGTCGGAGGCGATATTGACGATGCGGCCGCCCTTGCCTTCTTGAATCATCTTTTGAGCGATGAATTTCGTATTCAGGAACACGGCCGTTGTATTCACGCTAAGGAAACGCTGCCATACCTCTTCGTTGAGTTCGGTTATGGCGACGCGGTCGCGGCCGATGATGGCGCGCGCATTGTTAACCAATATGTCAATGTGACTATAGTGCGCCGCTGCACAGCGCGCCATATCTTCGATCTGCGCGCTGACCGTGAGATCGCACCATATCTTCAGGCAGCGCCGGCCGAGCGCCTGCACTTCTTCGGCCACACTATCGATGCTGCGCCATTGCGCCTTCAGCTCCTGCGGCGGCAGATCCTTCGGCTCCCGCTTGAAGTCGGAAATCACGATGTCCGCGCCCTGGGATGCGAGCTTGAGCGCGCAAGCACGACCGATGCCCTTCATGCCGCCGGCGCCTGTGATAAGCGCCACCTTGCCGTCAAATTGACCCATGCATTACTCCTCTAATCCAATGCTGACATTTCTGCATCGTCCGAAGCGCCTGTAGGACACCTGGCGCGGCGCGACCCATATCGGCTTGCGGCAGGGAGTCACGCCTTCCACCAGGGAGTCGGCGGCGTCGGGTGTGGCAGGGGGCCCCTTCGCGCTTCGTAGACTGGCCAACGAAGCGGAACCTTGAAGTTCCGCCGCAGGATCGACTGAAATTCTTCCAACAATTTCGCGACTTCCCGAACCTGTTTCGGCTGCAGCTTCTTTTTTTCACAGAAGGCTGCCAGGGCTCCGGCGGCCACACCCACGCTCCATTCGGTGGGGTGCAGGCGGTAGGCGCCATTCGCGATATGGGTCGTGCCCATCGTCTTGCCCGCTGCGATGAGATTGTTTACGCGGACCGGAAGAAGCGCCCCCAACGCGATCTCGAAAGGATGCGCGGCGAGGCTGATATAGGCTCGCGCCGCGGTACTCGGGTGAAGCTCGATTCGATACGATCCGATTCCGACTGAATCGGCGTAGTGCTCGGTTTCGGGCCGGTCTTCGGCGCTGAAGTGCGATTCGGTGATCCGAAACACCGGCAGGATGCGCCGCCCCTCGCGGATGTACACCTGTTTCGCAAGGCCATGCTGCGTGCCGAAAACATCGTCGCGCAGACGTACTTCTGGGTAACCCTGCCCCTTGTCGTGCCGCGGAGCTTCTGTTTGCAGCCAGTAGAGAAACGACAGGCTCAACTCCTGCGCCTCCCGCAACGCCCGCTCCCGCGTAGCGTCGTCCACGCCCAGCAGCGGCAGTTCCCAGTAGGAATGCTGCACGGTATTCATGAGTGTCACGTCGCTCGAGAAGGCGCCGTGCGCAAAGTGTTCCGAATAGACGCAGCGTCGGTAGTGCCACCAGTCGGTCACGACGGCGTCCGACATCGCCCCAGCGAGAAATGGCCGGTAGCGCTCGGTCGTCGACACCTGGGCGCCGGTCCCGAGTCCCTGGGGTCTGGGTTCACCGGCCGAGATCAGTGGCTGAAGGTGCCCGATAAATCCATCGCGGTAGTCGAAAAGTGGGCCTGGCCAGGGGAATTTCGGCCGGTAGTTCCTCCATCGATCATAGGTGCCGGGACGCTCGATGACGTTTTCGGTTTTCGGCGACCAGTCGATCGCGAAAACCCAGGTGATCGCCTGCTGGTCCAGCGGATTCGGCGGTCCGGGCAGCGCGTGCTTCTCGCCCGTGTCGTCCTGCGACTCTGCGCCGATGACGTGTTCGACTTTCGCCGCTTCCAGCACCTCGCCCAGATCAGTGGCGTCGAGCACGACTTTCGCGGCAACCAGCACCTCCGTGCCGGACTCCGCATCTTTGAAACGCACGCTCTTCACGGTGTCACGGTCCATGAGTGCGCCGACGACCCGGTGGTGCATGAGCAGCCGGATGCGGCCACTGGCGAGATGCGGCGAAAGCATCTCCGTCATCACGTCGTGGCAAACGCGGGGTTCCACGCACAACCCACTCACGAATCCCATGCCCGGATTGAGATGAGGATCGTCCCGGCTAGCTGCAGTCATGGGGTAGTTGCGCCGGTAGTAGTCGCGGAGACGCTGTCGGAAATTGGCGTAGCTGGCGCTCCCTGGCACGGTTTCGACGTACTGGTGGTCGTCGAAAGGCACGCCCTGGTTGCTGACCTCGCCTCCGAGCCAGTCCGCTTCTTCGCTCAGGATGACGGAACTACCGAGTGTTGCGGCGGCAAGTGCGGCCGGAAACCCGCCCATGCCTGCGCCCACGATGAGGACGTCTGCGACAAGTTCACGCATTTGGGTTTTCTCCTAAGTATTGTGAATTGACGGCTGGCTGGCCGCAAATTGACCATTCATAGCCCGCCTTTGAATCGCGTTGCTGCTCAAGAGTCGATCTTCTTTGCGACTGGGAAGCCGAGCTGCCCGTTGTGGCCGAACATGTAGCCGCTAGTGCGTAGCGGATCGCCGGTCACGACCAGCATGAAGTGCTCCGGCGCCCAGACGATCGGGATCATCCGGTCCGGATCGTCGGACGCCGCGAACACTTCCCTAGGGATGTTGCCGCGCTCGGCTTCTTCGGTGAGGTTCCAGATCGGCTTGCAGAGCCAGTCGCGCAGCAGGCGCTCGAACTGCCAGGCCGGCATGCGTGCATTTTCGAACAGGAACTGCTTCACATCGGACTTGGACCAACCGGCCGCTGCGATGGTCTCGGCAATGATCGGCGAGATCAGCGCGAGGGGCCGTAAGGTTCCGTACCCCACGCCCATGGTGAACACGATCTGCCAAAATGTCTGTCGCACCAGCCCGTCTGCCAAGTACGGCAGCAGCTCTTCGGGCGTGCTGCCAGACATCGAGGAGGCCATGCCGCCACCTGTATAGCGCGCGATCGTCACCGTGTTGTCGCCCGGCTCAAACCCCATGTCGACGCTGTTCGGCTGCCAGCCGATTGCTTTCACCACGTCCTCGTTTTCGGCGATCGCAACGCGCCACGTGTTGCCGTAGGTGGCCTTGTCGTTCTTGTGCAGAAGGAAGCCCGTGACATTGCGCAAGTACAACCGCCAGAAGCGGCCTACCGACGTGTTGGGCTGGAACCCGTCACGCATCACGCCTTGCGTGTAGTTGAAGCCGAGTTCCTTGATGATGGGGCCGTTCAGGATGATGAGCGTCTCGCCGCCGGGTGTGTTGCCGCTATGCTCCACGCCATAGCGCGGATCGGCCATCGCTTCGACGAGCGCGACCAGGACCGGCATGTATTCGGGACGGCAACCAGCCATCACACCGTTGACGGCGATGCTCCAAACCGTCGCAGCCCGGTTGTCGGGCAACAGAACGCCGAGCACATCGTCCGCCCCGCGCCTCGTGTGACGCAAGAACGCTTCGACACGCTCACGCGTCGGCGGAACAATGGGCAGTCCATCGCTCCATTCGCGGTCGAGGAAGTACTGATTGACCTCATCGAAACCACCCGTGAAAACGACGTCGCGCATCGCCGGCTCGCCTTCCACAATGGCGCCATCGGCAAGAACGCCGGTCAAGTTGTCAATAACCTCCGGCAAAGTGGTCTCAATCACATTGGCACGCAGTTGCTCGCGCGTCTGCACTCCAGGGTGACCAGGTAGGGTCGCCCAGGGAAGATTCGGCATGCCCAAGCCCACCCGTGTGGCCTTGGCTTGCCCGATGAATCCGGCCGCCACGAGAGAAGAGGACGCAATGCCGGCCGCTTCGCACACCGCACTGGCCCGCAACACGGCGGGCGTGCAGCTACCTCAAGCGGCAACTGCGGTGATCACCGCATCGACGCCCGCACTCTTGAGGCGCTCTGGCAGCATTGCAATCACCTGTCGCTCATCGCTGCCATGGATGTTGCCGAACTCGCGCCAATGCACGAAACGGATGTCGGGAAAACGCTCACGCAGTCCCTCTTCCAGCGTTTCGAACATCTCGTCGCCTCGGAACAGATAGTCCCAGACCTGTGCGACCACTTTGCCATTCAGCGTGGCATGTCGTGGCGCCAACTGCTTGGTAACGGACTGCCGCGGGCTGCGCGGCCACAGTGCAGCAAAGTTGCCCTCATTGGAAAGCTCACTCATGGTCACGCGTCTCCGTCGTCGTCCTGTTTCGGGTTAAGTATTGGTAGGGGCCGAAATTCCGTCAAGGAGCGAAACTTGAACAGACCTTTCACAAAAAATGACCTGAGTTGCGATGTCCGGACATACGGTCAGGAATGTCGCATCGCCCCGTGGCACCGAACGCTTAGCCGCATCGCCGGCGCTCGATACGATAGAGCGCGATACCCAGCGAGCCACGTGGAGGCGGCAGGAGTGGCACGCACGGCCGATGTTCCATCGTTGCCAGGATCACTTTTCGTGAAAAATCTGTTCAAGTTTCGCTCCTTGACAGCGTTTTGGCCTTTACCAATACTGGCAGCGCGAGATCGGCAACATCCACCGCAGCGATGGGCGACAGGTAATCGTAGCGCTCCGGGCGTCGCAGACCGAAAACAGCGAATTGAAGGAGGGATTGATGAGAATCGCAATTCGGTTGTTTATATTCATACTTCTATGCGCCTCGACATTTGCGGTCGAGACGCCCGCCCGGGCGCAATCCTGGCCGACACATCCCGCCAGAGTCGTGGTGCCGTGGGCGCCGGGCGGCGCCACCGACATCCTCGCGCGCCTTCTTGCGAACAAATTCTCCCAGGAATTCGGGCAGCCGTTTGTCGTCGACAACAGGCCGGGGGGCTCCGGCAACGTCGGCGCGCTGATGGTTGCTCGATCCGAGCCAGACGGCTACACCCTGCTGGTCACCAATCCGGGCGCGTTCGCAACTAATCAGTATCTTTACAAACAAATGCAATACAAGCCGAGCGACTTTGCCGGCGTGATGCTCATCGCCGAGTTTCCGAACGCATTGATGGTGTACAAGGATTTGCCGGTGAAGTCGACAGCCGAGCTGGTCGACTACGCGAAAAAGAACCCAACGATTCTAAATGGCGGTTCTTCCGGAGTTGGTACCATGGGCCACTTGGCGCTGGAGATGTTCAAATCGATGACAGGCACACAGATTCAGAACGTTTTTTATAAGGGTGCGTCGCTGTCGAAGCTGGACCTCGCGACGGGCCGCATCCATGTTGTCATCGACAATATCCCGGGTTACCTGAGCGAGTTGAATAGCGGAAGCGTCCGTATGATCGCCGTCGGTACCAAGACGCGTGCGCCGAGCTTTCCCAACGTGCCGACCCTCGATGAATCGGGACTGAAAGGATACCAATCGTCGGTCTGGTATGCACTCGCCGTGCCCAAAGGGGTGCCAGTGAACATCGTGCGCCGGCTCAACGCGACCGCCGCGACGGCGCTACGCTCGCCCGAATTCCAGGAGCGGCTGAAGCAGCTATACGGCTCCGCGATGGGCGGTTCGCCCGAAGACGCGGATCGATTCTTCGCAGAAGAGTCCAAGCGCTGGAAGGCGATCATCGAGGCGGCTGGCGTGACGCCAGAGTGAGCGCAAGCAATACGCGAGATACGATGCGAACGTAGGGTCAAAGCCGTCGGTCGACGTATGTAGGAACCGCGGACCCGTCGTTTTCCAGCTTCCCGACTTCGCGCAGATCCTTGAAGAGCGGCATCGAAGAATCCTCGCTTCCGTCCACGCTGCCGGTCGGCGCCCGCTAAAACCAGGCAGCCGTCGCTTATTATGGAAGCCCCCGATTGCGGGAAGCTGCTTCAACAAGAGCTCTTCCGCGCCCGCACGAACCACTTCCAGCGCAGCCGAGAAGCCTGCCGGCCCGCCTCTGACAATCGCCAGATCATCTACCAGCCTGCGCTCCCCCCTCGGCCCTCCTTCTCGCCCTAAGTAGTGATTCCGCGGAACGCGGGAGCGGAAAGGCGCAAGCCCCTGAATAGGCGGTTCGATTTCTCCAAAAAGTGGGGTAAGCTTCCCTCTGCGACGGAGGGGAAAATCGTGGATCGATTGCTGGCGATGAGGGTCTTCGTGCGAGTAGCGGAGTGCAGCAGCTTCTCGCGCGCCGCCGAATCGTTGGCGCTCGCCAACGCGACCGTGACTAATTGCGTGCGCAACATCGAGAAGCACTTGGGCGTCACGTTGATCGACCGGGACACCCGGCGCCTGCGCCTGACCGAAGAGGGGACGTTTTTTCTGGACCGCGCGAGGGACATCCTGCGCGCGGTGGAGGACGCTGAATCCGAGGTGCAGGCGCGAGTCGGCGAGCTGCGTGGCTCGCTCCAAATCGAAATGCCGATCTCGACCGGTCGCGTGCTGCTCGGACCAGCACTACCGCGCTTCGCGGCCCGCTACCCTGGTCTTACGACCGCCATAACGCTCACCAACGAACTCAACCACGTCATAGCGAGTGGCATTGACGTCGCGATCCGGATGGACCGGGTGGAGGACGCAGGTGTTGTCGCCCGCCCCATCTACGAAGCGACCTACGTCGTGTGTTGCACACCGAGCGTGGCCTCCAGCCTGCCGAGCGATCCGGCCAAGCTCAGTCCGCGGCTCTGCCTCGGCATCCGGTTCGAAGACCACCACACCTCGAATCCCTGGCACTTGGAACGCGACGGCAGATCCCTCGTCATCCAGCCGCAGGGGCCGCTGCACTTCAATAGCAGCGACGCGCTTCTGCAGGCGGTTGGCGGGGAGGCGGGCGTCGGGTACGTACTCGATATTTTCGCCAACCCCATGCTGGTAAGCGGCGAGCTGGTGCAGGTGTATTCGGACTGGAAGACGATGGCAAAGACCTTTTACGCAGTGATGGCGAAGCACCGCGCGACGTCCGCAAAGGTCCGTGTCTTCAACGAATTTCTGACGGAGGTTCTTTATTCTGGGCGCCCTCCGGCTTCGACGCGAGCTATCGGTGTTCGGGCGCTGAGCAAGCGTTGATCTAGGCAGTCGCACCGCCATCCAACGGCAGTGCAACATCAATAATGAATGGATGATGTATTGGGGAGAAGAGAAGACGCTGCATTGGCAATCTCTTCCGCCTTGGCCGCTCGCCCGAGTTAGTCCAAATGGTGCATTTCTATTTCTGGGCTGATTCCGGAAGCAAGCCGCTCGCATTGCCGACGGCAATCTTCTCGCCGCGCTGGTTCTCCACCCATACTTCGCAGTCGACCATGATGCGTGCGCCGGTCTCGCGCTGCTCCTTGACCGCCGCACGCGTAACCAGAACATCCCCGGGCTTCGCAGACTTTACGAATACGACGGAAATATCGCCGCCTTCGAGATAACCCTGGCCCAGCGCATACGTCATCATCTCGTTCAAATAGCCCACCAGCTGTCCCCCTTGGACAACGGCGCCTGGCAAGCCGATCTTCTGCGCCGCTTTGTCGTCGGTGTGGATTCCCGCTTCCCCGGTGTACCTCGCCATTTTCTCGATCGTTATGCGCTTCTCGATTGCTGGGAATTCCATAAATTCTCCGATCTTGTTACGCAGCGGCTGCGGGTTCAGGAAGGTACTGTGTGCGCTTGTCCAGCACCAACGGATTGCCCTGCTCATCCGTGAACAGAGCTTCGAGGGTGACGAAGTGCTTGCCGCGGCGCTCATACTTTTCAGTCAAATGCCCGGTGGCTTTCACCGTCATGCCGGCGCGGATCGGAGCGAAGAACTTGAACGCCTGCCGCGCACGCATGTTCGGCCCCAGCTCGCGCCGGATGTACTCCTGAAACAGCGGGGTCATGGCAAGCTTGCAAATCATGTCAGGCGGTGCGATGCGGGCATGATAGGGAGTGTTTGCGCTGGTGAACCAGGGATGCGCGATCTCCATCGCGCCCACATACTCATCGATCATTTCGTCGGTGACGACAAACTCGACCGATCCCGTTTCTGCACCAGGCACCAGCTCATCCCATCTGCTCGACATAAGGTCTACTCCCGTCACGTTGTTTCGTACATGGATTCGCTATAGTGCACTCGAAACATCCCAGTGCACCGCTTCGGTTGCCAAGCTGCCGATGCACGTGGCAGTAGTGTTCGTCAAACCCAAAGCGATTCGTCTCCCAACCCGCACATCCCTGGGCCGAACCCGGTCACTCAGTTTTTCAACTTGATGTTCGCTTTTTTGATGATATCGGCGTTCAGAGCCAGGCGATCCTTCAGCAGCGCAGCGAACTGCTCGGGGGTCGAGCTGAAGGGCACCAGCCCCTGGCTGAGCAGCTTTTCCTGGAACTCTGGCTGGGCGAGATACTTTGCCAGTTCGGCATTCATTTTGTCGACAATCGGCTTCGGCGTACCGGCGGCAGCGATGATGCCATAGAAACTCCCAAGCTTGGCGATGCCTGGCACGCCGGCCTCGATAAATGTGGGCACATTGGACAGGGCCGCAAGCCGCGTCTCGCCTGTGACCCCTAAGCCTTTCAGTCTGCCGGAATTGATGTAGGGAACAGTGGGACCTGTGGTGGAAAAATGCAAATGCACCTCGCCCGCGAGGAGGGCAGTGATGGCCGGCCCGCTGCCCTTGTAGGGGATGTGCTGCATTTTGGTATCCGTCAGGAGATTGAACATTTCATGCACCAGATGGTTCGTTCCTCCTGCAGACGGAGTAGCGTAGTCGAGCTGCCCAGGCTTGGATTTGGTGTACGCGATGAGTTCTTTCACATTGTTGACCGGCAGCGTGGGATTGACGAGCAGAACGAACTCGCTCTTGGCGATAGTGCCGACCGCGGCGAAGTCCTTGATCGGATCGAAGGGCGCTTTGAAAAAAAGAGGGACAAGGACATGCGTGCTCGCCACCAGTTCGATGGTGTAGCCATCAGGTGGCGATTTGGCCAGCATTTCGGTGCCGATGATGGTGTTCCCGCCCGGGCGGTTTTCGACGATCACTGGCTGGCCCAAACCCTCTGTCAGCTTCTGCGCGACCAGTCGGGAGACTAAGTCCGTACCGCCGCCCGGAGCGAATGGAGCGATCAGGCGGATCGGTCTAGTGGGATAAGCCTGTTGAGCGACGACGGCGCCGCCCAGGGTCATCAGCACGACTGCGGCGAGCATTCGCGCCATTGCAGTGGATAGATACATCGCTTTCCCTCCCATGTTCATTAGAGATCCGCTTCGCACCGAGCATGTTGAATGGCCGGCGCATCCAATACATCGGGGAAGCCTACATGTCGGTCCCGAGCTTGTCTAGGAGATCGTTACGAGGAACGAATCGAATAGACAAATTCCGCATCGGGGCAGCCTTCCCTCGCCCAGTGCACCCACGTATCATGTAAGGCCAGCCATCCTGTCCAAATATCCACGAGGAGCACAAGTATGGAGAACATGGAGACCGTAACTCCCTTCCGACATCGCTCATACCCGTTGAGCGTCCACGCGGGCAAGGACACTCTGGACGAACTGCGCGGCGAGGTGGAGCGGGCCAGAGCAAAGCGCGCTTTCGTGGTCTGCGGCAAATCGGTTGCGCGCAAGACGGATCTGATCGCGCGCATCCAGGCCAACCTCGGCGACAAGTTTGCTGGCCTCTTCGATGGTGTTGAAGCGTCGTCGCCGCTGCCCTCGGTAGCCGATGGCGTCGCGGCTGCGCGAGGCGCCGGGGCGGATCTCATCGTGGCCGCGGGCGGCGGCAGCGCAATGGTCACGGCACGCGCGATCATCATTCTGCTGGCCGAAAAGGGCGACGTGCACGAGATCTGCACGCAATATCCTCCCGGCAAGGCGCCCGTGAGCCCGCGGCTGATGGCGCCGAAGATCCCGAACATTCTGGTTGTCACCACGCCGAGCACGGCGATGACGCGGGCGGGCACGGCGGTCATGGACACCAAGACCCGCCACCGCCTGGAGCTGTTCGACCCCAAGACTCGCCCCGTGGCGATGATCTGGGATGACGCTGCTCTGCTGACGGCGCCGGCAGACCTCTATTTGAGTGCGTCGGCCTCCGCGCTCGGCGGAATCCTGACCGGCGTGGCCGCGCCGCGAACCAATCCGGTTGCGCACGGCGATATGCTGCACGCCTTACGCCTCTGCGTGGAGTGCATGCCGCTGATGCGCAGTGACCCGGGCAACACCACGGTGCGCATGAACCTTGTCGCGGCGTCGTTCCTCTCCAACCGGGCGGCAGACGGGATGGGCGGGCGCGGATTCGGCATCATCTCGTCGTTGGGGCATGTCATTGACACGCTCTACCCAAACGTCAGCCACGGCGATTCCTACTCGCTCGCGACGGCGTGGGGCATGCGCTTCAATCTGGACGAGACATCCGCAGGGCTCGCCCGGCTGGCGCAGGCGCTGGGCGTCGCGGACGGGTTGCCGGAGAACGAGGCGGCAAAACGCGCCCCGGATTTCGTCGAGGACTTCTATCGGAGCCTCGGCATGCCCGTGCGGCTGCGCGACGCCGGCATCGCGCAGCAGGACATCGAGCGCATTGCGCACGATGCGATGGAAGATTTCTATCTGCACCAGAACGCGCGCAAGGTGAAGGATCGCTCGGAGTTGGTAGATCTGCTAAATAAGATGTGGTGATTCGCCTTATCCGTGGGAGCGCAACCATCGCCCTTAGTTGCAGGAGCCCGCTACCGCCCATCGGCGACTTAGAGGCCGTTTCGGAATTACCGAAATGGCCCCTGATATAGGGGAGTTTGAGGGGATGTATCCCCTCATTTTGAAATAAGCTCTTAACGCTGCAGAGCGATGCGTGCTTCACGCACCATCCGACTACGGCTCGCCGAACGCAGGGAGAAGGTGACAAATGATACGCATGACCAAACTGCCGCTCGAAGGCATTCGCGTCATCGACAGCACCTACGTGTTTGCCGGGCCCTATGCGGGCGGGCTGATGTCCGATCTGGGCGCGGAGGTGATCAAGATCGAAGGCCCGGGGCGGCCGGATCTCACTCGCACCGCCGGATTGCTGCCTGATGACTGCGCGGGAGGCGACCCGTGGAATCGCCGGAGCACCTACAACGTGCTGAACCGCGGAAAGAAGTCGCTGGTCGTAGACCTCGCGCGCAAGGAAGGGCGTGAAATTCTGGTCGATCTGATCAAGGTCAGCGACGTTATGGTCGAGAACTTCACGCCGCGGGTCATGCGCGGCTGGGGCCTGGACTACCCGAACATGAAAGCCATCAATCCGAACATCGTGCTGGTGTCGAATACCGGTTACGGCTACGGCGGCCGGTTCTCGGCCTATCCGGCGCAGGCGAGGACCATGGAAGGAACTCAAGGGTTGGCTGCCGTAACGGGATACCGCAGTGCTGAACCCTCGAAAGCGGGACAGTCGTACGTGGATTTCCTGGCCGCATGGTCGTGCATTATTGCCGTGCTGCTCGGTCTTCGCTATCGACGCCGCTTCGGACGCGGCCTGTGGGCCGATGTCGGCATGTATCAACTCGGCTGCTACAACTTGGGCGAATACATTCTCGACTGGATCGCCAACGGCACGCCCGGGGAAAGAATCGGGGATCGCCACCGCCAGTTTGCTCCGCAAGGTTGCTATCGCTGCGCCGGCGACGATGCGTGGTGCACGCTCAGCGTACGCGACGATCACGACTGGGCCGCGCTCTGCGGCGTGATCGGGCGGCCCGAACTCGCGCGCGCTGAACGCTATGCAAGCGAACCCGCACGGCGCGCGAACCACGACGAGATCGACAGCATCATCTCGCAGTGGACACGGAATGTGCCGAAGCTCGAGGTGATGGAGCGATTGCAGGCAGCCGGCGTGCCTGCGGGCGCGGTGCTCGACGGGCGCGACCTGCATTTTGATCCGCAGTTGAAGGCGCGTGGCTTGCTCGAGATGATGAACTTTCCCAAGGAGAGGGAGATGGGATCGCGTCGTCAGATACTCGGCCGGCCGTGGCGTTTCAGTCACATGAGCGTGCACGTGCGCTTGCCGGCGCCGATGTTCGGTGAACACAATTACGAAGTGCTGCGCGACATTCTCGGCTACGACGAATCCCACTACCGGGCGATCGAAAACGCGGGTATCGTGGCGAAAAAGCCCCTGAAGATGCGCGCAGAACCGTTTCTCAGCATGGATGAGCGCGTTCGCTTGGGGGTCCTCGCCTATTGGGATCGCGACTACAAGGAGCGCCTGGGGATCGCCTGAATCGAACGCGCATGTCGGAGACGCCGCGTGGGCGCCACCCGCCGTCGCCGATGCTCGCCGGCACCAGATCTTTTCAGAAAGGGTAGAGACGATGAATGATTACAATTACTGCAAGGTAGAGGACGAGGGGCGGATCCGCATCGTCACCATAAATCGTCCCGAGGTGATGAATGCATTGCATAACGAAGCGCATTGCGAATTCGATGGCGTGTGGAACGAATTCGCGGCGCGCGACGATCTTTGGATCGGCATCATCACGGGCGCCGGCACGCGCGCCTTTTGCGCCGGCAACGATCTGAAGGTGCAGGCGACCGGCAAGCGTGGCCCTCGGCCGAGCACCGGTTTCGCCGGCATCACGCATCGCTTCGACTTGGCGAAGCCTTTGATCGCCGCCGTAAACGGCATCGCCATGGGCGGCGGGTTCGAGACTGCGCTTGCTTGCGACATCATCGTTGCCGCCCAGAATGCCGTATTCGCGTTGCCCGAGGTTCGCGTGGGATTGATCGCCGGCGCGGGCGGCGTGCACCGCCTGTCGCGGATGATCCCGCAGAAGCAGGCGCTCGGAATGATCCTGACCGGGCGCCGCGTTCCCGCGGCCGAAGGCAAGGAGCTCGGCTTCGTCAATGAGGTCGTGCCTGAAGGCGAGGCGCTGGCGGCGGCCAAGCGCTGGGCGGCACTGATTCTCGAAGGCTCGCCGAAGGCGGTACGCGCGTCCAAGCAGGCGATCTACGCCGGTATGATGGAGCCGACCCTGGAGACCGCCATGCGCACGATCTATCCGGCGCAGCAGGAGAACCTGCAGAGCCAGGACTACGTCGAAGGTCCGAAGGCCTTTGCCGAAAAGCGCAAGCCGAATTGGCAGAACAAGTGAGCGCTACGCGTGGCTGGAGAAGCAATGTAGTTTCTACCACTAGAATCTTCGGTCTAATGGGGACTCGGGGTCGGGTTGCCTATCTTTCGACGAAGCAGTCGGTTAGGATACAAGGGTACGATTCGCGTCAATGCCAGCAGGGGTAGCGGTGCATGAGGCTGGTTATGGCATCGTCGCCTTCGATGCAATGCCGGTCAACTCATTTTCAAATTAGAAAATAGGAGGAAATTCGATGAATTTCGCGATTGAAGATTCAGCCGAGCAAAGCAAATTCCGCGCCGAAGTACGCGCGTTTCTCGAACAGAACGTTCCTCCGAACATCGAATATTACGCGGACTCCTGCGACACACCGTACGAGCAGTATCAGCTGCGGCGCGAACTGGGGCGTCGCCTGGGGGCGAAGGGATGGCTCTATCCCTACATGCCGAAAGAATATGGCGGCGGCGATCTTTCGGTCGACCAGGCGGCCATCCTGAGCGATGAAATGGGGCGTATCGGATTGCCTTTGCCGCCGTATTACGACTCGGGCGGCCGCATGAGCGCGCCGTGCATCCTGGTATGGGGTACGCCAGAGCACAAGAAGCGTTTTCTGCCGCCGATCTTCCGCGGTGAAGTGCGCAGCTGGCAGCTCTTGACCGAGCCGGGTGCGGGGTCCGATCTGGCTGGCGTCAAAACGACTGCGATCCGCGATGGTGATGTCTATGTCGTAAACGGACAGAAGACTTTCGTCGGAAGCTCGTTTGGCGCGGATTATTCGTGGACGATAGTCGTCACCGACCCGAAGGGCGAGCGCCACAAGAATCTTTCGTGGCTGATGATTTCGATGGACCTTCCGGGAATCACCGTCGTGCCGATGGAGTTGCTCTCCACGGGCGGCGAAGGGGGAAGCGGCGGCGGCGGCAAGAATACCGTGTTCTTCGACAACGTGCGTGTTCCCGCAGATCACCTGATCGGCGGCGAAAACAACGGCTGGAAGGTGGCGGCGACGCATCTGGAAGTCGAGCATGGCGGCATGGGGAACCTGTCCGCCCGCCGCATTGTTTCTGATTTCATGGATCTTTGCCGCGAGCGGCACGACGGCTACGCCATCGCCGACGACGCGGAAGCGCGTGCGGAAATCGTCGACCTGTACATTGAAGCAGAGATCACGCGGCTGTTTGGGCTGCGTAACTACTGGCTCTCTCAATCCGGTCAGCCGCGCTCCTACGAAGGGGCGCAATACAGTCTGCAGCGCAAGCTGTCGGCTCTGGATATGTCCGAGAAAATGTTGCGCATAGCCGGGCCGTGCGCGCTGACCTATGACAAGCGCTGGGGGCCGCTCAAGGGAACCCTCGAATTTTTCCAGCGCGACGGCATCACGGGGCTGCATCCCGGAGCCACCACCGACATACAGCGGGTGGTCATGTCGCGGCGCATCGGCATCGGCAGAAGCGAGCGCGAAAAAGTGAGCGCACTGCGCTAGGAAGGCGTTGAACAAGGGGGCGATGCCCCCTTGTATATCCCCCAACATCAGAGGAAACAAACCGAGTGCTTTGGGACGAACGACAAATGCTCAGTGTTTCCCTAGGAGACGAAAATGGACCTATCACTTAACGACACCCAGCGGCTCATCCAGGATTCGGCACGCGATTTCGTGCGCGGTTCGTGCGGGCGCGACGTCCTGCTCAAACTGGACCGCGATCCGGCGCAGTTTATGCACAAGATTTGGCCGCAGATGGCGGAAATGGTCTGGACCGGCATCGCCATTCCCGAACAATACGGCGGCAGCGGCAACTCCCTGACCGACGTGGGCGTGCTATTCGAAGAACTCGGAACCGGCCCGGTGCCCGGCCCGCTTTTCTCATCCGCGGTCTTGTGCGTGCGCATACTGCTTGAAGCGGGCAGCGAGAGCGCGAAGAAGGACTGGCTGCCGCAGATTGCAAGCGGAAAACGCGTTTTCGCGCTTGCGCTGACCGAAGCGCAGTACGGCTGGTCGCCGGACCATATCCGCCTCAAAGCCAGGCGCGACGGCAAGGATTTCCTGTTATCCGGCACCAAGGTGTTCGTCCACGATGCCCAGTACGCGTCCGACCTGCTGGTGGCCGCAGGCATCGAGGGCGGCGCGGGCATCAGCCTGTTTCGCGTCGATACCAAGGCGCCGGGAGTCGCCGTTCGCGTACTTGAGGGATTCATGTCCGGCACCTGCGAGGTGACGTTCGACAAAGTCCGGGTGAGCGGCGGCGATCTGATCGGCGCCGCCGGAGCCGCCTGGGATGCGCTCGAGCGCGGAATACAGGCCGCGACGCCGGTGCTATGCGCCTACAAGGTGGGCGGATGCAAGAGGGTGTTCGAGATGTCCAACGACTATGCGCGTGAGCGCACGCAGTTCGGACAGCCCATCGGGCGCTTTGCGCGCGTGCAGGATCACATCATCCATATCGTCAACTATCTCGACTCCGCGCGCTGGACCACCTACGAGGCGCTATGGAAACTCGACAGCGGCATGGATGCTGCGGCGAGCGTTCACGTCGCCAAGTCGGTGGCCTCCGAAAGCTATCTGCGTGCATGTGACTTCGGGCACGAAGTACATGCCGGAATGGGAGTGTTGCACGAATACGGGCTGACGCTGCACACCAAGACATCGCGAATGCTCTATCACTGCCTGGGCGCGCCCAGGCAGCATCGCAAGCGTCTCGAGAGCGTGCTCGGGCTGGTGCCGGCCTGAGGCTTGAGCTGCGGGACCTGTGCCGGGTCCCGCCGAAGACCGGCTCCGGGAGCTTTGAGTTACCGTTCAACTCTCCTCCCGGGGCTTACGCTACTTTTCTAACCAGACGTCTTCCATTCGGTGGTGCGTGTAGCTGCTGTTGTTTGGCACGACGACGCCCTTCACGTAAGGATACCGGCAAGCCCTGGTATTGGCCTGATACATGGCCGCCCGGGCGACATCCTTCAGCAGCATTAGATCGATTGCCTGCACCAATTTCTTCCTCTTGACCGGATCGACGGTCGCGGACTGCTCGTCGATCTTCGCCTCGAGATCGGGATTGCAGTAGTGCGTGAAGTTGCGCATCGATTTGCAGAAGTACCCTTCGTACAAAACCACATCCGGATCGTCGATCGCCGCGGCGGTGCCCTGCCAGCCCAATTCGTATGTTCCCTTGATCATCGCGCCCGTCCACAGCGAGGTTTCCTTCTGCTCGATTTCCCCTTCGATGTAAATGGTGCGCAGCTGATCCGCGACGAGCGAGGTGGACATCAAGTAGTCGGGAGTGGCCATGCGCACGATGTAATTCGTCTTCAGCTTCTTGTTGGGTCCGTACCCCAGTTCCTGCATGATCTTTCGCGCTTCCGCGCGATTGCGCTCGACGTTCTTGCCCATTCCAGGCACCGTCGCGAGTTGTTCGGGCGTGAGTCCCCAATTGCCGGCCGGGGGCGCCATCATGATGCCGCCGACCCGGGCTTCTCCCTGCTGCACTTTCACGAATTCAGACCGGTCAAGGGCGAGTGACATCGCACGTCGCACCTTGGGGTTGTTAAACGGCGGGGCCTTGTGATTGATAAGCAAATAGCCTGTGGAGTTGCCGGCGCGGGTTTCGCAAACTGCTTTCGGCGCCTGGGCGCGAATGTCCTTGAGAGCGCTCACGGTCACGTCCGCGGTGGCCAACATATCGAATTGTCCCGCTATGAAAGACAGCATCCGAGTGGCCGCACTGGGCACAATGCGCCATTCGATGGCGTCGAGGTACGGCCGCCCCGGCTTCCAGTAACCAGTATTTTTCACCAGCCGTATCACGTCACCTATCTTGAATTCCTCGACCTTGAACGGTCCGGTCCCGATCGGCTTCTGCCGCATCACGCGCCCGTCGACATGACAGGGGTAGACGGGGGACCAGCCGTTCGCAAGGAAAGAGAGAAACGACGGCTGTGCTCGACCCAGCGTGAAATGCACCTCGTACGGCCCGGCGACGGTGACTTCCTTGAGGTTGGCATACCACTCCTTGTGCGTATTCTTGCGCCAGTGCGAATCCCGCTTCTCCTTGAGCGTGTCCCAAGTGCACTTGACATCGGCGCTGGTGAAGGACTTGCCGTCATGCCATTTGACGCCCTGACGCAGCTTCATTGTCAGCACCGTGTTGTCGGGGCTCCAGGACCACTCGGTGGCGAGCTCCGGCCTGATCGTCTCGGGACTCACCTTTTTTTCATGCTGATCGAAGATGACGAGATTGTTGAACACCGGCATGAAGGGTTGGAGTATCGTTATCGACCCTTCCTCGTGCGGGGACGCGCTGGCCGGGTTCTCGCGCGCCGGTATGCGCAACGTGCCGCCGTACTTCTGCGCGAGGGCTGCAGTCGCGAAAGACATGATGATGACGAGCAGAAGCGATCTGCGAAGCAAATGCATGCGTTTCATCGTTCCCCTCCTTCCAGAGTAAAGCTTGTTCAGTCAGCCGGCAGGTCTATCTTGAATTTTTGACCGCCATCGAATCAACGCGGCAACGGAAGCACGAACCATCGTACCGTAAACACAAACAATCGAGGGGGCGCACGCTTCACGGATCTCAGGATCCGCGCCTTTTCGACTTGGGCGGCGTTGCAATTAGCCGGGCACAGGCGCAACATGCTGCGCTGAATCAGCGCGAAACCGTCGTCGGCGGCGCGAGGCGCGAAGATGGCCAGGATGAAGAGGGAGACCTATACTTGAAAATATTAATAAGCTTTGACATAGACGGGACTTTGGAAGTTGGGGACCCGCCTGGGCCCGTCACGCTGGACATGGTGAGGCGGGCGCGGGAATCCGGTTGCATAATCGGAACCGGCTCGGATCGCACGTTGAGCGTGCAGCAAGACCTGATGGATAAGAACAACATCCCTATCGATTTTGTCTCACTGAAACATAAGTTGAGCGAAGTGCGGGAAGCCTTCGAGGTAGAGCGCTACTATCATATTGGCGACACCGAGCTCGACCGGCAATTTGCGCTGAGGGCAGGCTTTAACTTCCTCTGGATGAAGAGTGCCGCGAGTGAGCCATGGCTTAACGGAGGAAGGCGCGCAGAGATCGCAGCAGACATTCTTGACCTTAGCGCAGAAGATCTATCGAAACGTTAAGTTCCACCGAAGAAAGAATCGACTTTCACCGGACTATCCGCCGCGTTATTATGCAATGAAGTCCTAACCATTAAAGTCCGCCAGGAGGGGTCAGATATGCCAAAGCCTTCGCCGATAGCTGATGCGGTAAGCAAGCCGTTTTGGGATGCCTGTAACGAGCGCCGATTGATTGTTCAGGTTTGCGAAACATGTAACAGGATGCAGTACCCGCCGGAGAAGACCTGCCTCGCTTGCGGATCGAGCGAGCATCTGGGGTGGCGCGATGTAAAGGGGCGGGGCAAGATACACGGCTATTGCGTCATGTACGACTCGCGCGTGCGCCTGCTGCAGGAGCGGCAACCCTTCAACATCGCGATTGTAGAACTCGAAGAGAACCCGGAGATCAAGTTCTTCTCCCACCTTCCGGGAACTGCGCCCGACAAAGTCCCGGTAGGGGCCGCCGTCAATCTGGAATTCGAAGAGACGGTGATGGGCCAACTGGTTCCCGAATGGCGAGTGGCAAACTAGCAAGACTTGCCATTACATTTTCCGAATTACCCACAGAAGGACATCGAACATGGCAACCAAGGATGCACCAGCATCTGTGTATCGAACCAAAGAGGGAACCGGCTTATGGGAGCACCGCGGCAAGGTGGCGGTCGCCGGAATCGGGCAAGCCCCATGCATACGGCACTGGGACGGAGCCGACCTCGGAACGAGCGTGGGGGCGTTGACGATTACCGCCGCACAGAAAGCGCTGGATGATGCGGGGATTTCGCCCGACGAAGTCGATGGTGTCGTCACCTGTCCAGTAGGTATGGGGGACACCTGGGCACCGAGGCCGTACTTCGCTCCGCCCTACGATACCGAGGATGGTCTGAGCCTGTTGACCGCGGACTGGCTGGTCAAGAATATGGGATTGAAGAATGTCAAATTTACCAGTCATGGCCCCCGCTGTCTGAACACTGCATTGGCCGTTGGCGCCCAGGCAGTGGGCGAAGGCAAGACCAGCACCTGCCTCGTCGTGAGAGGCACAGGTAACCTGACGGGCCGCTATCACCAGATGGAAGAAAAAACGTTTTCCGGGGCGAACGCATTTACCGGTCCCTGGGGCTGGCAGTTGATCCCGCAGATAGCCTTCGGCTTCGACCAGTACTGCCGCAAGTACAATACCAGCCACGACAGGATGGCACCCTTTATCATCAACCAGCGCCGCAACGGTCTCTTGAACCCGGAGGGATACTATTACCAGCACCGGCGCGAGGTCCTGACGGTGGAGGACTATCTGGCAGCACGCTGGGTATGTAAACCCATGAGCCTCCTCGATTGCGACCTGCCGATTCAGACCGCCGGCGCTTTCCTTTTCACCACCGGCGCTCGTGCGCGACACATGAAGCAGAAACCGGTCTACATCCTCAACCATTGTTCGCAAAGGGGGGTAGTCCGCAGCGGCTGTGAAACGCTCGATGAGACCGAAGAGTGGACCGACCATATCGCGCGTATGTGTTACGAGGGTTCGGGGCTCAGTGCAAAAGAGATCGACGTATTCAACCCGTACGACGGCTTCACCCTCTTCTTTCAGTACTTCCTCGAGGGCTTCCAATGGCACGGCGTGAAGCGGGGGGAAGCGCACGATTTCTATGCCGGAAATATCAGTGTCGAAGGCCCGCATCCGCTCTCTTCCAGCGGCGGCAACTGCGGTAACGGACGCACGCGCTGGTGGGGCCAGCGCGATTGCATACAGCAGTTGCGCGGAAAAGCAGGCTACCGACAGGTCAAGGTGAAGCACGAGACGGCGATCGCCGGTGCTTACACAGCCGGGTATTCCGACTGGTTGATCTATAGCACGAGCCCGAACTAGAACTTGGGCTCGAGGAGCCAGTGTAACTCCGCTCCGGATAACCACCTTGCTTTAGGTGCTAACTATGGATTTGGATCAGGCATTTGCCGGCATCAAGGTACTGGCCGTTGCGCGTGTCGTCGCGGCGCCCTTCGCCGCCTATCAATTGGCCCTGCACGGGGCTGACGTCATACACGTCGAGCATCCCGACGGCGGTGATTCCGCGCGTACTTCCGGAAACCTGCCCACGCCCTTTCACAATGCCAAGATGGCGCACAACTTCCTCGCCTACAACGCCAACAAGCGCTCGATGACGCTCGCCATCAATACGTCGGCTGGCCAGGAGGTGTTCCGTAGGATGGCCAAAAATGCCGACGTGATCATCGAAAATCTCAAGGGTGGCACGATGGCGCGCTATGGCATCGGCTACGAGGACCTGAAGAAGCTTAATCCGCGCATCATTTTCTGTTCGCTCACCGGCTACGGCCAGACCGGCCCGAAGCAAAGCGACCCGGCCATCGACAATGTAATCCAGGCGGTCAGCGGCATGATGAGCATTACGGGCACGCCGGAAACCGGTCCGCTGAAATCCGGGTCCACGGTCGTGGACTACACCACGGGCTATGCCGCCGCGCTCGGCATCGCCATGGCGCTTTACCAGCGCAGCCGGACCGGCGAGGGCCAAGCCGTCGATGTCTCCATGCTGGAGACGGCCATGACCATGATGGGTGGTGAAGTGCTGCGCGCCATCACCGCCAATGAGACACCGCCGCTCGTGGGCAATGCCTCGGGCAAAGGTTCCTACGTGCTGAATACCTACCGCTGCAAAGAAGGTTATCTTTCGATTGCTGCCGGCGGGGCCAGCCGCCGCGAGAAGCTGTGGAAAGCCATCGATGCCACCGATATTCCCCGGGATTCGCGCTTTGCCACAGCTGCTTCCGTCGCGAAGAACATGAAGGCCCTCGATGAGGAAATCGAGCGCAGGCTCTCAACGAAAACGGCAGGCGAATGGGAGGCCATCCTGAAGGAGGTCGGCGTGGCGGCGATGGAAGTCATCCCGCTCGCCCGCGCCGTCCACCATCCGCAGCTCGAATACCGCAAGTTCTTCCATGCGTTTGACGACACCGACGCAAGCGGTTTGCCGCCCTTCGCCGTACCCACCTCGCCTTATCGCCTGTCCGCGAGCCCGGCGACCATCCATTCCATGCCTCCGCGCCTGGGGCAGCACACCGACGAGGTACTGGCCGAATACGGGTTTTCCAAGGAAGAGATCGCGCAGCTGCGCGCCGGCGGCACCGTATAGGCGAGTGTGCATCACATAGATGAAGTCGGGGCACTTACGCCGCGCCCCGTGGTTCGCTACGCGAGCGCGATCAACCTGCGATGTCTTGACAAACCACTGCACTAGCGGCCTTGAAAGACGGGGCGACGTTTCTCCAAGAAGGCACGGCGCGCTTCCTGCGCATCTTCGGAACCGCTGAGTATGCCGCCTGCGTTGGAGGTCATGACCATGGTGGTTTCCAACGAACTGTCCAGGGCCGCGCGCATGATGCGCTTGCTGATCCACTGCACCAGCGGCGGGGTGCGCATGATGCGTTCACACAATTCACGGGTCGTCTCTTCGAGCTTATCCGCCGGCACCAGATGATTGAGCATGCCCCAATCGTAGGCGCGCTGCGCATCGAGCTGGCCGACGTAGGCGAATTCCAAGGCACGGCCGAGGCCGATCATCTTGGGCAGGTAATAACTGCCACCGTTTTCCATGATCTGCCCGAGCTGCTGGTAGCCGACGAAGCGCGTATTCTCGCAGCCAATGCGGATATCGCAGTGCAGCGCCATATCCATCCCGGAGCCGACGGCTGGACCGTTGATCATGGCGATGGTCGGTTTGCGTACCAGCGAAATATCGCGGTGCAGCTTGGTGAAGCCGTGAATGAAATGCTCCCGCGCCGCATCCGGCCCGGGCGGGATGTTGCGATTGCCGATGAAATTCTCGCCTTTGAGCGCGTCGGGAACGTCGCGTTTCATGTCTGCACCGGAGCAAAAACCCCGCCCGACGCCGGTCAGGACCATGACGCGCACATTCGGGTCGTCGTCGCCGGAGCGCATGTACTCCCCCACTTTGGACACCGTGGCGTTTTCTTCGGACGAGCCCACCAGCGCATTCATGCGTTCCGGACGATTGAACTTGATCCACAAAATCCCGGAGTCTTCCGGTTCGTAGAGCAGATGATCCACAAGTTTCGGTCCCATGCCTGTCTCCTCCCTGGCTGACGCTTGCGCGCGTGTTAGAGTTGATTTCAGTACTAGCCGCATTATGCTCGCGTGGCGACGCTGTTGCATGAGATTGACCAGATTGCGCGCAGGGAGCGATCACAGCGACGCGTCTGCAAACGGTCATCAGGACAGAGCTTTTTGGATCAGTGACGATGGCTGCCTGCCCAAGCGCGCCCTGAGCGCTTCCGGCTCTTTGGGGTCGACTTTTAGGCGCCAGGAAATGCCTCTGGACTTGCCGTTCCACTCGAGGATCCCCACTTCGTCCAGCACCACGCCAAGATAACTCGCGCCTTGCGCGTGCAGCGTGTCTCCAGGACGTAGGCGGTAAATGGCCATACCCAATCCCGGGATCTCTGTTCCTCGACGCATCTTCTCAACGTTGTTTGCCAATGGAAACCATCTATCGCCAAACTCGGTTTGAATGCCGGACAGAATGGCGAGTATCTCCTCGGCGGAATAGGTGTGCTTGAGTCCAGACTCGTTTTCGATTACGAGGTGTTCATCCACGAAGAACCACTTGAATCGCCTTGCACGACCCCCGTGGGTCACAGACATGAACATATTGTCTGCAGCGTTTTCGGGAATGACTTCTGCAATGCGCAGAGCCCTGGATATTGCCGGATCCACATCTGGCGAAAGATCAAGAACAGTCCGAATTGCTTCCACAAACCGCGCCCAACTGGGCTTTCCTTTATAGGGAATGGACTGCAAGTAGTCGTAAGCGTAGGCGCTGGACAGCATCCAGGCCAATGTTGCATCGGCGTGCGCAAATGCGTTGCTCGCGCTCCGGTACATTTGCGCTTCAAATGCGGCGAGATCAACGCTGCCGTTCTTGAACGCATCGACCCTCTCCTCATAGTGCTTGATGACGGCGTTCGCGACTTCGTACAAGCCCTGAACGTCGTTGTCCAACTGGGTTTCTTGAGGCGGCCTCAGATTCCCAAGCCGCACAGCGCCCATGGTCGCTGCATGCAGGAGCTCACGCAGCACGGTTTTGATGCTCGTGCCGATTTTTCCGGTTACGTCGGCTCCGTTTATCCAGACGTGAATATTGCGATCGTTTTTCTGATCGGAGCAAAGAGTCAGTCCGCGCCGTCGGACCAGATCTCTTGGAATCCGATCCCCAACATGCGCGATGTGAAACGTGAACCTCACACCGGCCAATTTGAGCATCTTGAGCTTGTTGAGTGCTTTCTCGGCAATGAACAGCTGCGACGGCATTCCGAATGCGGTCATCCAGTGGGCAACGGCGAGCAGATTCTTACCCGTCAGTCTTTGCTCGACAAATTCCGCTTCCTCTGAATCCGGGTCCAGGTCTAGGTCAAGTGGCGCCATGTTGGCATTATAGTTTGCTTTGACTTCCCGGTCGAAGACGCGCGCGAACTAACGGTTCAAGCGCGATTGATCGAACCGGTATAAGATCAGAAACGATCAAGTACGCCGGTGTCGCGCGTTAGAACTATCCGGGAAGCATCGGTTTGGGTTCTGGTTCGCGAAAAAAATGAAGGGCGATTCAGGCGATTTGACAGGAGGAGTCCCCATGACAGATTGCTCTGTTGCAGCGATGCGCGCGCTCACCTTGTGCATGCTCCTGGCTATTGCCGGCTCCGCCACAGGCCAGCAAGCTTATCCGGCTAAGCCTATCCGTTTCATCGTCCCCTATCCGCCGGCCGGCAGTACCGACCCGATGGCCCGCATGACGGCCCAGAAACTGGCGTCGAAGTGGGGCCAACCGGTAATCGTGGACAACCGCCCCGGCGGCAACACGATCATCGGCACCGAAGCAGTGGCCAAAGCTGCGCCCGATGGCTATACGATCCTGTTGGTATCCCCGATCTTTGTGGCTAGCCCAAGCCTGCTCCACCCCCCGTACGACGCGGTCAAGGACTTCGCTGCGGTGGCTACAATTGGCAAGACCCAGATCGTTCTGGTGCTCAATGCAAGGGTACCGGCCAATAACTTGAAAGAGTTCATAGCACTGGCCAAAACCAAACCCGGGCAGCTCAATTTCGGCACGACGGGTGTCGGCGGAATAGTCCATCTGTCGGGCGAGCTCTTCAACATAATGACAGGCACGAAATTGCAGCACATTCCCTACAAAGGGGCAGTGCCGCTCATGGCCGACCTCATAGGCGCTCAAGTTGATCTGTCCTTTCAAACCATCATTGCGACAATCTCTCACATCAAGAGCGGCAAACTCAAGGCGATTGCCATCACGGGCGAAACCCGCTCGGCGTCCCTGCCGCAAGTTCCGACCTACGCCGAGGCCGGCCTGCCAGGGTACGGGGTGGCGGCCTGGTTCGGCATCGTTGCGCCGGCTGGCACGCCGAAGGCGATCGTCGACAAGATTTCGAGCGAAGTGGCCGCAATTCTGGTCATGCCCGACATCCTGGACTACATGGCAAAGCAAGGGGTGGAGCCTTTCGTCTCGACCCCCGAGCAGTTCGCTGCGTTGATCAAGTCGGAACTCGCCATGTACGCCGATATCATCAAGGTCGCCAACGTCAAGCTCGATTAGTAATCTTGCCTCGGCCGCACGAGCCGGAACCAAAGGGGCGTATATCAGACCTACCGCGCGACCGGGCAACGCGCCAATCTGGATGGAGGAAAACGATGAAACGCAAACATGCACTGCGCAAGGCGCTTCTACTTTTCGTCATCATGTCGCTCGCATCTGCCGCCATAGCGCAAAAGTCGAGCGGCACGCTCAAGATCCCGCTGCGCGAGAACCCGGGCAGCGCCTCCATCGCGGAGGAATCGTCCATAACGGCACTCCAGGCCTTCATGCCCGTGTTCAACAATCTCATCATTTTCGATCAACAGGAACCTCTAGCGCGCCCCGAGTCGATCAGGCCGGACCTCGAGGCTATCGAATATCAGGACACGCTTCTTTTGTTTGCATCGAGGCAGACATGAACGCATCGGATATAGCGCCACTGGTTCAGTCACGCAGTAGCCGCGGCGCCGTCGCTTTCATCGTACCCACCGACCATTTCAATAGTTCGATTGCCGTACTATGAGTACACACGACTTGCACGCACTCTTCAATCCGCACAGCATTGCCGTAATCGGTGCGTCGCCGGACCGCACGCGCATCCGCGGACACATCCTGGAGTTCGTCGCGCACGGCGAATACCGTGGCCGGATTTTTCCGGTCAACCCGCATTATCCGCAGATCGATGGAATCGAGTGTTTCGCGTCCATTGCAGCGGCGAACGCAAAGGCGAGTGAACCGATAGACCTTGCACTCATCGTGATCCCGGCCGCTGGCGTATTGGCCGAGCTCGCGCGTTGCGCGGCGGCCGGGGTACGCCAGGCGCTCATCGTTTCTTCGGGCTTTGCCGAAGGAGGCGGCAGTTCCGACACGCAGGCGCAAATCGCGGCAATTGCGCGATCCACGGGCATGCGCGTGATCGGACCGAACAGCGAAGGCTTGTTCAGTGCCCTGAGCAAGGTACGTGCGACCTTCAGCCCGACGGTGGCCTCCGTCCTGGATGCCACGCAACCGCGCGTAAGCGCGAAGCGCATCGGTGTGATTGCGCAAAGCGGCGGCATGGGCTTTGGCGTAATGCATCGAGGACATGCCGACGGCCTTGCCTTCAGCCATGTCATCTCCACGGGCAACGAAGCCGATATCGATCTGTCCGATTGCCTCGGCTTCATGGTGGACGATCCCGACACCGACATCATCGCCTTGTATCTGGAATGCGTGCGCAACGCCGCCGCGTTCGAGGCGGCGTGTGCGCGCGCGGCAGCGCAAGATAAGCCGATCGTCGCGATCAAGGTCGGCCGCGGGCAAGCCGGGCACCGCGCGACAGAGTCGCATACCGGCAGCATGGCGGGCTGGGGGGCGGCCTACGACGCGATCTTCGCCAAGTACGCGATTATTTCCGCGGGGGACTTGAGCGAGGCGATCGCGATTCTCGGCGTGCTCGCGACCTGCCCGAAGATCGACGGCAATCGCATCGGCGTGCTCACGGGCTCGGGCGGCGCGGGCGCATTGATTTCGGATGTCCTGGAACGCAACGGCCTGGTCCTGCCCGTGCTCGGTCTCGCTCTGCAGCAGGCGATCCTCGCGCCACTGCCGCGCTACGCGACGGCGCAGAATCCGATCGATATCACCGCCGGGGCGACGCGCAGCGGCGCACTCATCAAGTCTGCCGATGCGCTGCTTGCCTCAGACGAGATCGACGTTTTGGTCAGCGTCCACTCCATGACGAGCGAGTCCTCGATGGCGTTCGAACCGCGCGAGCTGGTGCGGGGCAGGAGCGTCTCGGGCAAACCAGTTACCTGTTACTGCTACACAACGCCGTCGCAGTACGGCCGCGCCAAGATGGCCGAGGCCGGCGTCTTCGTGCACACCGACCTGCAGCTCATGGCGGCCGCGCTGGCGAAGGTGCTGGCGCGTAGCGAGCAGATCAAGCGAGCGGGTGCACGGCGAACGCAGGTTATCGATAATGCGGTGATCGAGCGCGCGTCATCGGCCGTCGCCAAGATGTTGAATAAGACGCAAACGGAAGTATTGTGCGAATACGAGGTGAAGGCGCTGCTTGGTCAATGTGGGATCAGCGCGTCACGCGAGATGCTGTGCCATTCGGCAGGCGACGCGGTCGCGGCCGCGAAACGTCTCGGCTTTCCCGTCGCGCTCAAGATCCAGTCTCCCCAAATCACGCACAAGACCGAGATCGGCGGTGTACGGCTCGGCGCGAGAAGCGCTGACGCTGTGCATTCGGCCTACGCCGACGTACTGGCGGCGGCTGCGCGCTGCGCCTCAAATGCCGATATCCACGGGGTGTTGGTCCAGGCGATGGCGCCTTCGGGCTATGAAGTCATCGTCGGCATGATACAGGATGCGACGTTCGGCCCTTTGATGATGGTGGGACTGGGCGGGATCGCGGTGGAACTCTACAAGGATGTCGCGTATTTTCCGGCGCCGCTGTCCGCCCCTGACGCCGAGACCTTGCTGCGTTCGCTCAAATCGAGCGCGCTGTTCGATGGATTCCGCGGCAAGCCCGCCGTCGATCTTAAGCCTTTGGCGCAGTTGATATCGCAGGTCTCATACCTGGCCGCAGCGCGGGCGGAAGGACGGCCCGCCATCGCCGAACTGGAGCTCAATCCCGTGATCGTGCACGCGGACGGTTCGGGGCTGACGATCGCCGACGCGCTGCTGCGGCGCGCAGCGGTGGACTAAACAATGGATAACTGAGTCAGGCATCTATCTGCATGGAGGAGAACGATGGAACGCACGCATTCACTTCCCAAATCGCTTCTGCTGATCGTAATCATGTCGTTTGTTACTGCAGCCGTTGCGCAGAAGTCGGGCGGCACGCTGCGGATGTCGATAGGCTCGAACCCGAGCAGCGCCTCCTTGCACGAGGAATCGTCCGCATATACGCTCCAACCCTTCATGCCGGTGTTCAACAATCTCGTCATCTTCGATCAGCAAGAAAAGGTGGTGCGCCCCGAGTCGATCAGGCCGGACCTCGCCACCGAGTGGTCCTGGAGTCCCGACAGCACGGTGCTCACGTTTAAGCTGCGTGAAGGCGTCAAATGGCACGACGGCAAACCGTTCACCAGCGCCGATGTCAAGTGCACCTGGGACATGATCCAGGAGAAGCGGCCTAACAACTGGCGCAAAAATACGCACAAGGAGTGGTATGGCAACCTAAAGGAAGTCACGGTCGCCGGGCTCTACGTGGTGCGTTTCACGCTGGGGCGCCCGCAGCCTGCCTTTCTGTCCTTTCTCGCGAGCGGCTGGTCGCCGGTGTACCCCTGCCACGTCGATGGACGCGTGATGCGCCAGAAGCCGATCGGCACCGGCCCGTTCAAGGTCGAGGATTTCAAGCCGAACGACATCATACGGCTCACCAAGAACCGCGACTACTGGAAGCCGGGGCGGCCGTATCTCGACACCATCGAATACCGCATTATGCCCAATCAGGCCACTCGGATGCTGACGTTCATGGCCGGACAAGCCGACCTGACGGCCATCACGGACGTGAACGCGAACGCCCTCAAAGACATCCGCACCCAATTACCCAAAGCGGTCTGCGAAACCAATGCCGGCAACGTCACGGCCACCTTGCTGATCAATCACAAGGCGTCGCCCTTCGACAACCTCAAGGTGCGGCAAGCGATCGCTCTCGCGCTCGACCGCAGAGAATTCGTGAAAGCTATGCAAGGCAATGGCATGCTCGGCGGTCTGATCATGTCGCCTCCGTACGGGAATTGGGGTCTCACGCCCACACAGCTCGAGGCGGTGCCAGGATTCGGGAAGGACGTTGAGCGCAATCGGGCGCAAGCGCGAAAGCTGATGCGCGAAGCGGGATACGGGCCCAACAACAAGCTGAAGACGACTTATATGGTGCGCATGTCCAGTGAGATCTACATGGTGGGCTCCGCGCTCGTCGCGGATCAGCTGCGCAGCATCTACATCGAGGGGGAGATCGAGCAGAAGGAATACGTGGTGCTCACGGGCGCTATCATCAAGGGGGCATACACAATGGTCTTCGAGAGGCCAGCCGCGTCTGTCGATGATCCGGATGTCGTGCTCTACGAAGGGTACAAATGCGCATCGATACGCAATTACACCAAATACTGCGATCGCGAGGTCGAGGCAAAAATCGATGCGCAGTCTTCGACCATCGATCCGGTCAAGCGCAAGAAACTGGTTCAGGAAATCGAGCTAAAGCTGCAGCAGGACGTCGCCCGGGTGGCTTTGTACCAGGGCTTGAGCACCGCGTGCCGGCATCCTTATGTCAAGGGTCACGTCAGGCCGACCAACGGCAGCTATACCCATCATCGCATGGAAGATGTCTGGATCGACAAGTAACTGAAAACGATGCTACGGTCTAGTCAGCTCACGGCTGCGCGCAGATTTCGAAACGGCAGCTTCGACAAGTCAACGCACGCCGGCCCCGGCGCATCACAATCGATGATCTCGCTGCAACGCTCGGTAAAGGCCGCGCGGAAATGATTCTTGGCCTTTACACACAGCAGCCGCAACGCGTCCAGATCGATTCCGTGCAGCGCGTAGAATGCCGGGTCGTCTGCGGCGACCACTTGTTCGGTAACGATGACGCGCACCGATGGCCGTTGCTCGACGACCAGCACGGCACTGCCGCCGCAGCGCCGCTCCACACCAGCCTCCATCGGACCCAGATTGCGGAATCTGCCGTCGGTTACCCGCTCCACCCTGACCCGCACCCTCACGCCTTCGCCAAAGTGCGCGCCAAAACGCCCGCCCAGCGTCACTTCAATCGATTGCCCGATGCCGGCGCCGCGTGCCGCGCTGACTAGCGCCGGACTGGCGAAGCTCGCAAACAGGCAAGACACCTCCGGGTTCGCTGCCAGCAGCGCACGAAACAACTCCGGAGTGTCGCCGCCACCGCCGGAAAGCGGATTGTCGGCCGAGTCGGTTACGGCGATCAGGCCCGGTTTGCGGCTGCTTAAAGCCGCAGCGACCGCCTGCTCCGGGCTCGGTAGTTGCAGCCGAAATGCGGGCGCAAGCTCCCGGATGCGATTCATCAGCATCCGTGCCGCAGCAGCCGCTTCATGGCCGTGCGGATCGAGACGGGCGTCGCTGACGACGAATACCGACGAACCGGTCGTCGCAGTATCCGCATAAGGAAAACCACCAAACACCGAGACCTCGAGCACCGAGCCTACCGTCGCCGCGCGCGCCGCTTGTTCAAGTTCACACATCGGACCAGTATTGGTCCGCATGTTAGAACTCGGCAGAAGCACGCCGTCGTTGAGCAGCGCCCGCCGGGTTCGCAAACCGCCGCCAACGCAGCGCATCAAACCGTCGAGCACGCGGGCGGCGGTGTGCGCCATGTCGATGTGCGGATGCGTGCGATAGACCGATGCTACGTCCAGCAACTTCGCCAGTTCGGGCGACATGTTCCCGTGCAGGTCGAAGCTCGCGCCGAGCGGCACCTCGGGCAGCAAGCTGCGCACCATCTGCACTATATCCAGATCCGGGGTCTGGCGTGCCGTAGTAATCGCGGCGCCATGCAAGGACAGATAGACTGCATCCCAGCCGCCATCGGACAATCCGGCGATCAGACCATCCCTTACTTCGCTGATAAAGCGCTCGAATACCGACTCGTCGATCAGGCCGGCCGGCAATGCCGCCGCGCAACGCAGAGTCACGACCTCCCATTCCGGATGCTGCGCGGCGAATTCCGCCACGGCCCCCAGCTCGGTCGCGGTTCCTCGCGCTGACGCAAGCGCCACCGCACCCGTGCGCCATTCGTATCGTTCGAATGCGGCGAAGTCAGCGGGTAACGGACCGAACGCATTGCCTTCATACCAGAAGCGCGCAACCGCCAGACGTTTGCGTCGCGGTGCACCGCCATTGTCTGGTGTGACGGTCATTGCGGTTTGATGCTGGTACGCAAGATTACGTCGCGGAAGCGCGCCTGCTCCGATTTCAGATGTTCAGCCAGCCGCTCGGCGGGGCCGCCGACCGGGATCGCCCCGAGCGTACGCATTCGTTCCGCTGTCTCGGGTTGCTTCAGGTATGCATCGATCAGCGCGCTGATGCGATCAATGATCGGCTTGGGCGTGCTGGCCGGCGCGACCACCACGAACCATGACGAAAGCACGTAACCGGGCACAGTCGCGCCGACCGGCGCGACGCCCGGCAATACCGACAGTTCACGTTCACTCGCCACGCCCAGCGCGACCAGCTTGCCGGATCGGATGTTCTCGATCGCAGTCGGCACGTTGTCGCCGCCAACCTGGATACGGCCGGCAAGTAGGTCTATCGCCACCTGGCTGGCGCCCTTGTAGGGCACGTGCGTAATGTCCACATTGGCCAGCTGTTTCAGCATTTCCAGCATGATGTGGCCGGTGCTGCCCACCCCCGGTGAACCATAGTTGATTTGGCCCGGGCGCGCCTTGGCCGCCGCCACCAGGTCCGCAATGTTTTTGAAGCCGGTGACCGGGCTGGTCAGGAACACATTCGGCACGTCGGCCACATGGGAAACCGCGGCAAAGTCCATTTCAGGACGGAAAGACATTTTCGCATATACATACGGATTGATGGCGAGGGGACCGGGGGTGCCCATCATCAGTGTATGGCCATCGGGCTGCGCGCGCGCCACCTCGCCGGCGCCGATGTTGCCGCCGGCGCCTCCTTTGTTTTCGACGATGACGCTCTGGCCCAGGCTTTTTGTCAGACCCTCCGCCACCAGGCGGGCGAGTAAATCAGTCGTTCCGCCAGGCCCAAAGGGGACCACGATCCGGATCGGCCGGGATGGCCATGCATCAGCGGCGCTGGCCGAGAAAGGGAAAAGAATCAACAAAGACGCTACGACGGAACCGACTACGCCAGCACGTGTCAGGTATTTCACGCAACGATCCGTCCACCTAACTTGTTCTTGCATGCTGTGCCTCCGGCGATTGAAAATGAATCATTCGTTTTATCTTACAGTCATATCGTTACCCACGTAGCAACTCGCCGATCAGAGACGACGTTCGACCGTCCCGACTAAAGACCGGCATCCATTTCTTCGGTCAGACTGCCGTAAAGATCGGGCCGCCGGTCACGCCGGGCCGGGTAGCTCACGCGGGCTTCCTTGACCTGTGCTCGGTCGATCGCGGTAATGATCATGGTTTCCGACGTCGTATCGGCGGATTGCAGGATCGCCCCCGTTGGCCCGACGATCAGGCTGCCGCCGCCAAACGTCCAATCGCCTTCCCGCCCGACTTTATTTGCGGCGGCGAGAAAGCAACCATTCTCGAATGCACGCGTGCGCAACAGTTCCTGGAACATGTTCAGGCGTGAGGTCGCATAAGGGGCAATCAGCAATTCGGCGCCGTTGATCGCCAGACAGCGGGCGGTCTCCGGGAACCCCATGTCGTAGCAAATGCCGATCCCGACGCGCCAACTGTCGACCCTATAGGTATCGAATCGTGAACCGTAGCGGAAGTAGATTTTTTCTAGGCTCAAAACGCCAGCCGGATGTACCTTGCGGTACTTAAACGCAATCTCACCATTGCGGTCAAGGTGCATCGCGGTATCGAAGTACAACCCCGCTTCCACTTCTTCGTAGATGGTCGCCACTACCGCGATTCGATTGCGCTGTGCCGCTTCGCGGATGGCGGAAACGGTGGGGCCGGAATCCGGTTCCGCCAGCCGGTGGTAGCGCGGGTCACGATACTGGGCGAAGTAAAGCGTGTTAAAAAACTCCGGCAAGACGACCAGATCGGCGCCTGAACGGGCTGCGTCGTCGATGTAGCTGCAGGCCTTTGCAATGTTTTCCTGCAGATCTGTCGTACTGTTCATCTGCACGCAAGCGATTTTCATCAGGGCACCCATACAATCTCGCTATTGCTGAAACGAATATTGCAAGCGATCGAAATGCTCAAATTCACTCGCGAGCTTTTGCGCATGCGCTCCAGATTGCACAAGCAATCTTTCACGCTGTTGCTATCGCGGCATCCATCGCCGGACTCAGGCGCTCAACCATCATGGTCAACTCCGCCTCGCTCGCAATGAACGGCGGCGCCAGCAGAACATGATCGCCATAACGGCCATCGACTGTGCCGCCCATCGGATACACCATCAAGCCGCGCGCCATTGCTTCCTGCTTGATCCGCGCATGCAGTCTGCGTGCCGGGTCAAACGGGGTCTTGCTGGCCCGGTTCTGCACCAGTTCGATGCCCCAGAACAGGCCGCGTCCGCGGATATCCCCGATGTGGGGATGCTCGCCCCAGGTGCTGCGCATAAGCTGCTGCAAGAACTCGCCGCGCGCACGCACTTGCGCGAGCAAATGGTCACGCTCGAACACCTGCTGCACGGCCAGCGCCGCCGCGCACGCTATCGCATGGCCGAGGTAGGTGTGGCCGTGCTGGAAAAAGCCGGAGCCGTTGCGCATCGCATCGACAATCTTCGCCTGCGCCAGCACCGCGCCAATCGGCTGGTAACCGCCGCCCAACCCCTTGGCCACCGCCAGCAAATCGGGCAGTACACCCTCCTGCTCGCATGCATGCAGCGTACCGGTGCGGCCCATGCCGCACATGACTTCATCGAGTATCAGCAAGACGCCGTGGCGGTCGCAGACCTCGCGCACGGCCTTGAAATAGCCCGGCACGGGCGCCAGCACGCCAGCCGTTGCGCCGCCCACGGTTTCCGCGACAAAGGCGATTACGCGCTCCGCGCCTTTTTCAACAATTGCCTGCTCGAGCTCCTGCGCCAGGCGCTGGCCATAACGCTCGGGCGTCTCGCCCGCCCGCTGCTCCCGGTAGGGGTAGCAGGGCGACACATGGGTGACGGCCATCAGCAAGGGTGCAAACGGCTCGCGCCGCCACGGGTTGCCGCCGATGGCCAGCGCGCCCAGAGTATTGCCGTGGTAGCTCTGCCTGCGCGCGATGAAGTGCTGGCGCTGCGGCTGGCCAATCTCGACAAAATACTGGCGCGCCATTTTAAGCGCGGCTTCCATCGCCTCCGAGCCGCCGCTGACGAAGTACGCATGGCTGATGCCTCGCGGTGCGGTCTGTATCAACTTGTTGGCCAGCGCTTCCGCCACTTCGGTGGTAAAGAAACTGGTGTGGGCATAAGCCAGCTTATCGATCTGCGCATGCATCGCGGCCAGCACGTCCGGATGTCCATGACCCAAGCAGGATACCGCTGCGCCGCCGGAAGCATCGATATAAGTCCTGCCTTGGGCGTCGGTCAGGTAAACCCCCTGGCCGCTGACCGCCACCGGCGGCGTGTGTTGGAGGTGCCGGTGCAACACATGGGTGGACGTTGTGGACATAAGACTCTTTTCCTCACTGAAGAATTCAATTCGTCGCATTGCTTTCTATTTGGGATAGGGAAAAGCCTCGCGGCTTCCCCCTCCCACACCATCGTACGAACGGGTCACGTATACGGCGGTTCGGCAGATTGAGTCAATGTGCAAAGCATACCGCCCCTGCACCCCAACCGGAGCGTCATTTCCAACCGCGCCAACGTCG